>Ga0100402_1000018_pt1 | contig 269139 bp, 234 predicted proteins | sample CryGeyme20150102_FD_80419 | JGI IMG/M metagenome (GOLD analysis project Ga0100402, IMG submission 80419) | Groundwater microbial communities from Crystal Geyser aquifers in Utah, USA - Crystal Geyser metaG 2015-0102 | ecosystem: Environmental > Aquatic > Deep subsurface > Groundwater | place... | reverse complement strand
GTATAACAAATATTAATGGTGATAATATACAAAATGGAACTATTGATGGAAGTGAAATACAAGATAATACTATCACAGGGCCAGATATAGCTGCTAACAGTATTAATGGGAGTGAATTAAATACTAATGCTGTAACAAGTTGGCATATTGTTAATGGTGCTATTACAGGTATAGATATAGCTTCTAATACTATATGAAGTAGCCAATTAGCGGATACTGTAAGCTTTACAAGAATATCAGATAATTGATGAGATTTAGATTTAAGTGTGAACGATTTTAATCGTAATATTACATTTAGTAGATGAACTTCTAAAAGAGTATATATTGACCCAAATGGTTCTTCTATTTGAATTACTGCTGAAGCTTTAAGACCTCAAAGTTTATACACTCCATCGATAGATGTAAAATCAAATACTCCAGACATTGTTTTCCGTGAAGCTGACCGAATGTGAGTAAGTGGAAATAGATGAAGATGGTCTACTAAAGTAGAAGGTGATACATTTAAAATTACTGGAGCTACTTATAATTCTGACAGTTCATGGTCTGGTGAATTGTCTCAACTAGAACTCTCAAGTAATGGTGCTTATGTATGGAATAAGATGGGAATTAATACTAACCCTACATGATCTTACAGGTTAGCAGTTTGATGAAGTTCGTTTCTAAACGGTGCTACAGATATAAATGGTCAATTAACTGTAAATGCTGGTCGATGAGATGTTTATTTTGAAAATAATGGTTGAGATAACTCTGATGGAGCATGATTAACACTCAGAACATCTAATAATCCGACTTCTTGATCTATATTTTCTATTCGTTCTTCGGGACAGGCACTTAGGTTTTTTACATGACAATCTATTACAAGCTCTTGAGTAAATCCATTTTATGTTGGTACAGGTGATGATGGTCAATCTAATCCTGCAATAAAATTGAATACAAATGGAACTATTGAAGCAGCATCATATTTGTATACATCTGACAAAAGGCTCAAACAAAATATAGCTCCATATTCTAATGGGCGAACAGTACTTAATGGTATAAATACAGTTTCTTATGATTGGAAAGATGAGTCAAAATGAAGCGATGTATGAGTTATTGCGCAAGATGTTCAAAAAGTATTTCCAGAAGCTGTCATTACAAAACAAGATTGATTTTTAGCTGTTGATTACCCTAAACTCATTGTTCCTACTATACAAGTAGTACAAGAGCAAGAAAAAAAGATTGCAGAATTAGAAACAAAAATAGAATTGTTACAAAAACAATTTGAATTATTAAGCAAGTAATTTAAATATGAAAATTAAAAAACTTAAAATCACTACATATTGAGCTATTATATTTTCTATATTATCTTTTGCTGGAGTTGTTTTTGCTATAAATACGATAAGTACTTGATTTCGGATTAACGCTACTGCTCAAGAAATTTATAGGGGAGTATGTAAAAATGTAAGAACGGTAAGTTGAAATAACGTTTTTGCGCCTACAAAAACTCAAGCTGAATGGGATAGTTTTATAGCTCATGCTCCATCAAATGTATCTATCACTGACTGTGTTTGGAATAACAGCGCAAATTATATATATGAATATGTCATAAAACCATATTATAATTCTGTTTATGGATGAGATCCGGTCTGATCAACTGCATTATGAGCTGATTTTACTACTGTAGATAAGTATTGTGAATATGCAGGAAATTATTTAGGGTATAATTATAAATGGGGAACTTATGGCCCACAGACATGAGATGTAACATGGTCGAGTTGTAACAATAATGCAAATATTGTATGGAGTTCTTCACAAAATAAATTTATTTCCCAAAATGGTTGTGTAAATTGAAATCGTAAATTTCCTACAAGTTATACGAATGCACAAATTACCTGCTATACATCTACCCCTGCATCTTGCTGATGAAGTCCCCATGGTACTATAGACAATCCACCTTGTCCAACAAGTCCTGCTTGTAATTTTAGTGGAATTCTCAATGTGAATGAGTGTAGAAATTGATCTTGGGTTGCCAATGGTAGATATAAAAATTGTCCAGCATGATGAGGGTGTAGGTGTTTTATATCATGAACTTTAATATCTATGGCAGATGGTACTTATAAAAGTATTGAACTTATTGAAGTATGAGAAAAAGTTTTAGGAGATAATTGAAATATTAATACTGTTCTATGAATTGATAGATCTCAGCTTGCTGGAAGATTATTATATTCATTTAATGGAGGAAAAAACTTTGTTACGGCTGAGCATCCATTTAGAACAACTGATGGTTGGAAATCAATAGATATTGAAGCACTCAGAGCTGATAAAGCAGCACTTATTGAATCACTTAATCCTACTTATTTAGAGGTTTGAGATGAAATACTCCTAGAAAACGGAAAGAGTATTATTTTAGAAAGTATTCGTGCGGAATCAGCTGAAGATCAAATTGTATATAACTTAGAATTAGACTGAGACGGAGTATATTTTGCTGATGGATTTATGACGCATCACAAATATTAATATTGTATTATATAAATTATTTCCTCACTAGCTTCGTAATACTTGCTCTGATGACTTGATTTTGGTTCAGAAATGAGACATCTTCAGTTGTTACCCAAAGAATTTGAGAATATATGTCTCCGTTGTAGCTAGTAATATCTGGAATAGTTTCTCCATTTTCATCTATGTATTTATAGCCTTCGTTAGTTGAACCAGTGTATATCTCGTAGACACTCCCAGCTCTATTTTTATGTACATAAAATATTTCATTTTCTTCTAATGCGCTTGTATCTATATCCTTTACTACATTGGTAAGGTTTTGTTTGAGTATTTCTACTCTATTTGCTTCATTATATTTCGTAGTAATATCGGTACTATAAATAAGAATATTTATAATTCAGAGCATAACGAATGAGAGGATGAATACTCATACAATAATTCAGACAAATGACTCTGCTTTTTGGCTTCTCTTCATTTTGAGTTATGTAAAAAAAAGATATACTAACTCGTATAAATGTATATTTTTTGCTTGCAAAAGCAAGCTTAGCTTACAAGCTCTCCATGGACAAGAACAAAAAAGCTTTTACTATTGTAGAACTCGTCGTTTCTCTTTTTATTTCAGTGATTCTTTTGTGATGAATTTTTTATTTTTTAACAGATACAATTTTATGAATCTCACGTAGCTCTTCACAATCACAATTTTTAAAAGATTTCTATAGTTTTACTACCATTTTAGATGTGGGTGAAATGATGCTGCTTTTTGATAATGCACCATGAGAATTTGATGTTTGAATTTTAAGAGATCCAAGTGCAACTTCATGAATACTTATTGGTGTAGTAGATGCTGATACGAAAATGCTAAGTTCAACATGAGCTGCAAATATTTATAATAAAAATTATTTAGGATATCGCTCACTTTCAGAAACAGAGCTTAATACTATACGAACAAACCCTTCTGTAGTGTATGATTATACTTTTTTTCCAGATAAACTTTTTTATAATTTTCACCTGAGAGATTTTCAACTTCAAGAATATAATTATTGAGCTACAATGGATATGAATTTATTCATTTTTACGGATTTTCAGGATGCGCTTGATTGAGAAAATTGGGAAAATATTTCTCAAGAGGAGATATATGAATATTCTATTGTGTTTTAAATAAAAGATGAAATATATTAAAAAATGAACGGTTCTGATTTATACTATGGTACTTGTGGTACTATGAGTTTTCATGGCAACAGTTGTATTAAATGTTGCTGTTGAGCTTTCATCTCGCTATGAACTGAGTAAGCTTGAGAATTCTCTGATTTCAAGTATTAAAACAAAATGAGACCTATCTATGAAGTATACGAGAGAAATGAATAATGATGGGGGATGATTTGTAGATGCAATTTCTTGTCCTCAAAATATCATTATGAGTTGATCTACTCTCAGGACTACGTGAATTGATACTGAAATTCGTTTTTTAACTTGATCAGTATTGTGTCTATGAGAGTCTGTTCATGGAGGCGGAAACCTTGCATTGTATTTTAATTCTCAGTATGATGATTTTTTCTTTGCTGAGTTTAATTGATCACAAGTTGCCATTAATCAATCGAGCCTTACAGGTACTTTTTCTGACCCAGATAATACACAAATTGATATATGAAGTACTGCTTATTTTTCTCCTGATGGCATCGATGATAATTTTGACAGTGATAATTATTCACCTTATTCAACGTGAAGTATTACTTATCCAGATTGATATAATGATAGGGATGATGAAAGTAAGCGAATAAACTTTTGATATATATTAGAATGATCTGGTTTATTTAATATTCTGTGGTCAAATTCACAGATGAGTAATTACATAAAAAATACTCCAAGTAATACTAATTCGGATGCTCTTTTGATATGAGATATTACAGATTGACATCTCTATCTTGATATAGATTCATCATTTCGTTTAGTAGTTTATAGAATTAATAAAGCTATATATGATAATTCTATGGAACTCGTCATTGAGTCATCACAATTTTGAACATGACAAATAGCAGATATTTGATATATTCAAAATGACCTAACTTTAAGTGATACGATAAACTCAAATACCATGAGCTTTGACTTTACTGCAAACGATTATGCAGTATTTGTTGAAAATACTGGTTCAGGATCATTACTGTATAAATTAACAGCTGAATCATCGAGTTGAGAGAGCATATATATAAATCCTATAGATGATAGTGACCCATCTATTTTTTGATATCTTTGATCACATATGCTCGTTGATAACGAAGGAAGACTCATTGCAGATCAATTTGAAATATTAGGTCTAAAAAGTGCAAATCCATTTTTACCGAGTGGAATAAATATGTGGCTTGATGCGAGTGATACTTCTACCATTTCAGTTTCTTCATGACTCGTTTCAGAGTGGAGAGATAAGTCTTGAAATTGAAATATTCTTACTCAGTCAACACTAGGAGATAGGCCATCGACATGAATCTCAAAATTAGGTGGGCTGAACACTATCTCATTTTCTCAGGATTATTTAAGGTCTTGATCACAAGTGGATGTTGTTACCTCATTTTTTGTAGTCCAAAATCCAAATTGATCAAGTTCAGGAAATAATGTAACTCCAATTTATGGAAAAAATACAGGTTCATCAGCAGGATATACATTTATAAATACTCCAACTACGAACTGATATGATATTTCGATTGATGGAAATACATGAGGTACTTGAACAGCATACTTTGGATGAGCAACTAGCACAGGTGCTGGAACTAATATTAACTTGTGACTTTCTCTCGCAGAGGTAGATAGTCCTGCAATATGGAGTGTAGTACATGATGCTCCTGTTCAAACTGGATTTTTTTGATGACTGACGAACGGAACATTATTTAAAGGAAATCTGGATATATGAGAAATTATTACCTATGACAGAGTCCTTACTCCAGTAGAAATGAATCGAGTATGAAACTATCTTTCTCAGAAATGGAATCTTCCATGGCTTGATTTGTAATTTCAGAAAAATACACATTTTTTCAGCTTTACTTCAAGTTTTTTTCAATATAATACCTGTATTATTTTTTATTCGCTATTTATGGATCCCTGGCAGTATGTGCTTTTTGTTTTTCTTTTTATTCTTTCTTGATTTTTTTCTGGAACAGAAATTGCTCTGATGAGCTTACCAAATCATAAACTAGATTCTCTTGTAAAACAAAAGCTCTTTGGCTCAAAGGCTCTTGCGCAAATAAAATCACAAACAGACAAATTACTTATTACGATTCTTGTCGGTAACAATCTTGTAAATGTATATGCTGCAGCGCTTGCAACACAAATTTCAATTACTCTTGCAGCTTCTTCGTGAATGGAGGAATCACTTGCTATTGGTCTAGCAACGTGACTCATTACCTTTCTTATTCTCGTTTTTTGAGAAATTGTTCCAAAAAGTTTTGCTGCAAAAAATGCTGAGAGTATTTCTCTCAAAGTAGCGCCACTCTATAAAGTGCTTATTTTTATCATGTATCCACTGATTATTATCCTAGAGATAATGATAAAAATGTTTACTGGGAAGTGAGTCGTGACGAAAATGACAGAAGAAGAGCTGGAAAGCTTTATAGATTTAGGAAAAGATAGTGGAACCCTTGAGGATCAGCAGCATGAAAGACTCAAAAATACACTTGAATTTAGTGATACTTTGGTAGAGGAAATAATGGTTCCACGTGTAAAAGTAGATGCACTTTCTGATGAAGTGACAATATCTGAAGCATTAGAATATTATACCACACATACACATAGTAGAATTCCAGTATATCATGAGCAAATTGATAATATTGTTTGAATTATTACTATTAGAGATATTCTGAGAGAGCAAAAGGCAGGACATTCTAATAAAAAACTCTCTGAGCTACATTTTAAAAAATATTTGAAAGCTCCAATTAATCAACCTATAGATATTCTTCTAGAAAGCTTCAAACAAACCCGTCAGCATATTGCCATTGTTATGGATGAATATGGTTGAGTTGCGGGTATCACTACAATAGAAGACATAATTGAGGAAGTATTTGGAGAAATACACGATGAAACAGACTTTGAAACAGATGAAATTCTAGAACAAGGTAAGGATTGTTATATCGTAGACTCTGGTATACTTCTCGATGATATACTTGATGAATTCAGTTTAGAATTTCCAAATATATGACTTGATGAAAAGGAGTTCTGAAGTGAAACGGTGAGTTATATCATAACTCATAAGCTTGAGAGATTTCCTGAAAAATGAGAAAAAATATGTTTTATGATTCTTGATGAAAATGATGAATTAACAGAAAGTGAGCTTTGCTTCACGGTTCAAGAAATTGATGATGGTTCTATGGGAAAAGTACTTGTCGAAAGAAAAACATAAAAAATCTAAGCATATGCTTAGATTTTTTTTAAAACTTCATCTCGGATACTTCTTCTTCTATCTTTGTTATGAAACTTTAACATGTGGTCATCAATTATGACTCATTCTGGTTTTCACAGTGCTTCATATTTCTTAAGTGTTCGAGGGAGAAATATTTTTTTGAATATATATTCAATATTGTCTCATATTTGAGAAATAACTCATATTTTTCCTGTATTCACAGTCTCGGCGAATGTATAAATTTCTCAGTGCTCTCAAGAATTGATTGCTATAAATCTTTCATATATATTATTCCTATTGATGAGAGGAATAAGCGTTTCTATCCAATAACTCAGATATATATCTCTCTGAATTGATATGGTATCAAAATCTAGTGTCCTCATATCTATAAAGAATGAAAGACAAAATTTTCAAGCATGACGTTTGTTTGTTTTTCGAACTCTGAGAATCATTCAAAGCAGCGTCATAGAGATGCGAGCAGTCCAAAGTCTGTTTTTTCGAGTGATAATAAATAGGTCAATATCAGAGTTCTTATCTGCCGTATTCATAGCAACTGAATTGCAGAGAAATATTCACTCAATTCCTGGAATATGTTTGAAAATTTTACAATATTTTTCTGCCTTTTTTCTCAAGGCTTTTTCATATTCTCCAGACTGAGATTTTACTCCTATGTAATTTTTTAATGCTGACTTTTCTTGAGGTGATAATTTATACACAAAAAATTTGATTATTTGAGATATTTCTCTTAGTATATCAGGGAAGAACAAAAAAGAAACCCTACTTCATAATTATTTTTCTATGAGATTTCTTTGTGTAAACTGTGGACATATCTATGATGAGTCTCTTGGTGAGGTTGAAGATGGTATTGAACCAGGGACCTGTATTGATGAAATAGATGAAGATATTCATTGCCCTATGTGTGATGGGAGTTTTGATGACTTTTCACCAATAGAGGATGAGGTTATATATATTGATGATGTACATAAAATGTCTCATATTGAAAAAGAACATTTTCCTCATATAGATCATCATGATAGTGAAAGTATCGAAGTATCAATCTGATGAGATTCTATGCATGGAAGCGGTGAGGATCATAGAATTACTGCAATATATCTTGTAGATGATGAAGGACACATTGTTGAAGAAATATTTATTATGCCAGATGAGGACCCAGTTGCTGAATTTGATGTATCTGGTCTTGAACGATTTGAAATCAGATCAAGTTGTAATCAACATGGTTTATGGTCAAGTGGACTTATTGAGGCAATTGACAGTGATGATGATACAGAAAACTCATAAAAAAATTACAATTCTTAAAAAATATGCTATAATAGAGGCATATTTTTTTTATACTCAATGCGCAGAAAATACCTAGAAATCCTTGTAGATAAACAAAATGAAAAGTGACCAGTAATTTTTAATGAAATATTGGTCATTTTACATAGAGCTTTTGATGCGAAAAATAAACAGGATTCATTCACTTTTGAGATAACAAAGGTATGAAACAGAATCCGTTTCTTTCTCATTTGCCCGTCTAAATATGAAAACTTCCTCAAAAATCAGATATATGCTCATTATAATAATGTAGAAATATATGAGGTTTCTGATTATCTCAAATCTATCCCAGAAGACAAGATTACCCTTTGAAAGCTCACTGCTAAGAAACATTTTTTTTATAGCCTCAAAACATTTGAAGATGATCTTCAAGTAGGGAAGTGAGTCAGTGTTGATCCATTTGGTTCACTGACAGGAGCACTCTCTAAAACTTGAAAATATACGCTCAATACCTTTCAAGTGAACTTTACCCCTGTCCAATCTAAAGCTTGGAAGAAAGATGCTAAAAAGATTATAAAAATTCTCTCATCAGACCGTCCAAAATTTATCAAAAACCTGCAGCTTCATCCTAGCTACGCATACTTAAAGTTAATCATGTTTCCATTTATTCTTCTGTGAAAGATCATCTCACTGCTTATCCCAAGATGAGCTTCTGAATCTGAGATACGAGGAGAGGAACACTCATCTGATGCAGAAAAAGCAAGCAATCAGCTTGATAATCCTGATTCAATAGACGCAAAGTTTTTATCAAAACTTTCAAGTGAAGCTTACAGAGTAGAGATGAATATTATTTGTGCTGGGGAAGATTCATTAGAGACAAGAGCCGCGGTAGGAGAGATAGCTTCAACCCTTTCTGTATATTCTCTCTTTGGTCAAAATTCATTAAAACTCTCTACCATTACTCGTAATATTACAGATATTCAGCAGGCAAAAAAAAGAATTATTTCAAAATGAGATATACTTTCAACTTCAGAGCTTGCTTGATTTGTCCACCTCCCAACAAATTACGTAAAAACTCCATATATAAACTGGGTGAGTAGTAGAGCATTTGAACCACCATCAAATCTTCCTATCATAGACCCAGATTTAGAAGATGACATTACTCCAAATACTTCTCTTACACCAATAGGAAAAACAAATTTTAGGTGAACAGATATGAGTTTTGGTATGGGGGCTGATGATAGAAGACGTCATATGTATATCATTGGAAAAACGGGTATGGGGAAATCTGTACTGCTTGAGAATATGATTATGGATGATATCCATAAATGAAGGTGAGTTGCAGTCATTGATCCGCATGGTGATCTGGCTGAGGGAATCATCGGTCTGATTCCCAAAAAAAGAACAAATCAAACTATTATTTTTGATCCAAGCGACAAAGAGTGGCCAATAGCTTTTAATATGCTTGAAGATATTTCAGAAGATCAAAGATCATTTGTAGCTTCTGGCCTCGTTGGTATTTTTAAAAGAATATTTTGAGAATCATGGGGACCTCGTCTTGAGCATACCCTCAGAAATACGGTCCTTGCTCTTATGGAGTACCCAAATACAACACTTGTTTCCATTCCTCTTATGCTCACCAGCGAAGTCTATAGAAATAAGGTGGTAAATAAAATTACTGATCCCGTAGTGAAGAAATTCTGGACGCATGAATATGGGAAACTTACCCCACAGCAGAGAAGTGAGACTGCAGGTCCAATTCTCAATAAAGTCGGGCAATTTCTCTCAAGTACGATACTCAGAAATGTTCTCGGGCAGCCTAAAAATTCTTTTTCACTGAGGTGGGCTATGGATAATAAAAAAATTATTTCGTGAATCTCTCAAAGTGAAAAATCTGAGAAGATGCTTCGAGTCTCCTATGAGCGATGATGGTAACAAAATTTCAGCTGGATGCGATGAGCCGAGCAGATATTCCAGAAGAAAAAAGGGTGGATTACTATCTCTATGTAGATGAGTTCCAAAATTTTGCAACTGATAGTTTTTGAACCATACTTTCAGAAGCGAGAAAATATAAACTCAATCTTGTCATGGCGAATCAGTATATTGACCAGATGACGGAAACAGTGCGGTGAGCCGTATTTTGAAATGTCTGAACGCTTGTATCATTCCAAGTAGGTCATCATGACTCTGCGATTCTCGCTGATGCATTTTCTGGTGATATAGAAGCAGAAGATTTGATGAATCAAAAAAAATATACTATCTATATGAAGCAGCTGATTGATGGTATGCCTTCTCCAATTTTTTCAGCATCAACCTTTCCTCCACATGCAAAAGATCCAGAAGAGTTTGCAGAGCGCTATGAAAAAATACTCCAAGTTTCCAGAGAGCGATACTGTAAACCACGAAAACTTGTTGTTGAAAAAATTAATAAATCAATGGAAGATATAGAAAAAGCAGAAGAGCAGTGGGAAAAGAAAAAAGAAGAATTTAAACAAAAAAAAGAAGACGAAAAGAGAGCAAAGCAGCAAGAAAGATCAGCAGCAAATAAAAAATAAATGGAGTAAGAGAATATTGTAGCATCTGTGCAAGAGCAAGAATTATATTTTTCTTGCTCTTTTTTGTGAAAATGGTATGCTAAGGACATGCGCGCAACTAAATTATTCCTATGAAAATAGACAATCTTACTCTGAGCTTTAAAAATAAAGTAGTTCTGAGAAATATAAACCTCGAAATTAAAAAATGAGAGTTCGTTTTTTTTATTGGCTACTCTTGAAGTGGAAAGACCACATTAATTCGCTCCCTTATCTGAGATTTTTTTCCAGAGAGAGGAGACATTGTATTAGACAATGGAGGATTTCTTTATAAAAATCTTACTGAAAAACTTCTGCTTGATTATAGAAGAAGTATTTGAGTGATATTTCAAGACTATAAATTGATAGAAACAAAAACCGTCTATGATAATGTTGCATTTGCAATGGAAGTTTGCGGTTATAAAGATTCACAAATATCAAAACGAGTCCCAACAGTACTTGAACAAGTTGGACTTCTTATGAAAAAAGATACAAAAGTACAAGAGCTTTCCGGATGAGAAAAGCAAAGAGTATCGATTGCAAGAGCTCTCGTTCATGATCCAAGCATAATTATAGGTGATGAGCCAACAGGGAACTTAGATCCAGTTACGGCCTTTGAAATTATGAAAATTTTTGATGATATTAATAAAGACGGAAAAACCGTTATTATTGCAACACATGATAAAAACATCGTGAATCATATGAAAAAACGTGTTGTTACTTTTTCTGAAAAATGAGTACAAGCTGATAGAGAAAATTCAGATTATAATCTAGAATTATAAAAAAAAGAGCATATGCTCTTTTTTATTTCAAAATGTTTATGATTCTATTATAGCTCACTCGCATATTACTGTAACTATCTGCTATAGCATTATTTAATTGAGGTCCTCTGAGTCATCTTTCCGTCTCAGAAATGTATCAAAAAGTTTTATTTGTATAGTAGAGAAAATCTTTGTAGTTTTGAATTATATCTGAGATTTGATAGTAGCTTATATCTCAGTTTCTGTATTGACGAATAAATTCATTTCTCAGCAAAGAATCTACTCTCATGAATTCATTATATGTTTCTTGAACCGCAGCATTGCTATAATTTTGTGATGTAAGTTTTGGAATATTTTCCAAATCATAGACTTCAAGTCCAGTTTGAATTTCAAGCAAATCAGATAAAAATCATTTTTGAGCACTCACTGAAAATATGCTTGAAAAGAAAGAGCTAAGCATTATAATACATATCATAATTTTTTTCATAGAAGAGAAAAATTTATTGAATTAATATATTATATATAATATAAAATAATAAAAAGTCAAATAAATTATGGCACAAAACTATTACGATATTCTCTGAGTGAGTAAATCAGCAAGTCAGGATGAAATAAAAAAGGCCTATCGAAAACAAGCAATGAAATATCATCCAGATAAAAACAAGTGAGATGCCTCAGCAGAAAAAAAATTCAAGGATGCAAATACAGCCTATCAAACACTCTCAGATGAATCAAAGCGCAAGCAATATGATATGTTTGGATCTTCATCTGGAAGAGCTGGATGAGGCTCCTATGGTGGATGAAATCCATTTTCAGGAGCTGGTGGAGCAGGATGATTTTCTTGATTTGAAGATATTTTTTCTGGGTTTTGAGGTGGAGGAAGAAGCTCACAAAACGTTGAGTTTGATTTTTGAGATTTATTTTGATGAATGGGATCGCAGGGAAGAACGAGAAGCTCATCACAGTATGATACACGTCAGGAAGCTCCAGAAAAACCAGTGATTCTTGATTTTGAAAAGAGCTACGAGGTTCCAGTTTTTGACTTAATTCTCGGCTGTAAAATCGAGGTTTCGGGTGTATATGGTCAAAAAGCAAAACTTACTATCCCCGCAGGCACGAAACCGGGAGCAAGGTTTAGGGTGAAAGAATTCTGAAAATCAGAAGGCAGCAAGAAATGAAACCTTATCGTAAAGATAGAGGCTCTTATGCCAAAGAGTATTTCAGATACAGATAAAAGTCTGTTAGCACAAATTAGGGATAATATTGGGTATTAAAAAATTAGAGCATCAGCTCTAATTTTTTTTTCACATCTTCTGGTATTTCTCAGAGTTTTAAAATTTCTTTAAAGCTATATTTATGAATAAATTTCAGTGTTTTCTCAGTCACTTCATCTGAGTTTTGATCTGGAAGATTTCAGAGAATTGCGATAACTTTGAGGTGCATAAGAAGGATTTTTCAGCTGTTAAGATTCTGACTAATACATACCGATAGTACATGAAAAATTTCACTATGAGGATTTCATACTGGTATTTCAGATTTTATTTTTCACAGTAATTTTAAAAATGATTCAATGTCATGGTATGATTTATTTTCTATGCCATAATTTCATAAAACTTTTATATTTCAGATTATATGAATACTCGTTTTATTTGAGGTAATTATTTCGCAGTGAAACAAATATCCAGTATCAATTGGTTTTTCACGAACTTTTTTTTGTTTTTTTACCCAAAGAATTCCATATTCCATAAAAAACACACAGTATAAAAATTCTTTTTCGGAGAGCTTTTTTGTTTGTAGGACTACTCAGGTGGTTTTAAAAATACTCATAAAAAAGCTAAAAAAAATTGTATTTCGCAAATTATTGATATAATTTTAGTGAAATTTACATTTTATCAAATATATAATGACTGCCACTGAAATTACGGAAGCAGAAGTAGATAGTATTGTACTTGGTTTGCTCAAACTTCACAGTGAAGCGGTTGAAATTGACGAAGAGCTCTTCCATGACCTCTTGAAACATTCCCTTTCACTTAATACTATGGAAAAAAAGAGAGTGATTGACGCTGTTCCAACGCTTTCTCAATTTCAATTTGATGAACTCTCAAAAGTATTTACAGAAGAAAGAGAAAAATTTAGAGAGCTTGCAAAAGACCATCCAGATGATATAAAAAAACTTCTTGCAAAACAACAACAAGAATGGCTTCAATTAGGTGATTTATACAGATCTGAACTTGCGAATAAATCACTTCAAGAGGAAGAACAATTAAAACAAGAAGAAATTAAAAAATCATTAGGTTTGTAATGAAATTCCACTTTTGTGTATTTCTTGAGAAAAAACAAAGAGTTGATATGTATATGTCAGCTCTTTTTACTGAGATTTCACGAAGTTATATCCAAAAGATGATTGACTCTGGCGCTGTGAGTGTTAATGGAGAGAAAGTAAAAAAGAACATAAAAATATCGTCTTGAGATGAAATTTTGATAGAAGAAATTGTTACCAGTGTAAACCTTAAGGCAGAGAATATTCCTCTTGATATTGTTTTTGAAGACGAAAATATCATAGTACTGAATAAGCAAGCTTGAATCAATGTTCATCCAACTCCATGAATTGAAGGAAAGTCAGGTACAATGGTAAACGCGCTTCTATATCATTGTAAAAATGCTTTACCTGTCATATCTTGAGAGCAGAGGCCTGGAATTGTACATAGACTTGATAAAGATACGTCAGGCGCAATTATGGTAGCAAAAAATGATGCTATGATGCAATATCTTTCAGACACCATAAAGCAAAGAAAATTAAAAAAATATTATATTGCGATAGTAGTTTGAACCATTACTGATAAGAATTTTACCATAGAATCTGAAATAGGAAGAGATCCGCATAATAGGATTAAAATGACTGTTCACAATCCTATAAACCCAAAACATTCTATTACGCATGGAGAAGTTATTGGATATATTTGAGAATCATATACGGTCGTAAAAATTGATCTTCTCACTGGAAGAACGCATCAAATTAGAGTGCATTTAGCGAGTATATGATTTCCAATCATTGGAGATAGTGTATATGGGGATAAAGATATTAATCATAGAGTGAAAAATGAATTTCAGTTAACTCGGCAAGCTTTACATGCTATGCAAATTGAAATATCATTATATGGAAAACAAAAGATATTTTTTGCTCCCTTAAAAGCTGATATGACGAATATACTAGAGTCATATCATATCATTCTTAATTCTGACGGATAAAATGAAACATAAATTTATTTTTATATTATTGATTTCTAATGTATTTATAGCTCTATTTACATGATTTTTGGTCAATAAATTTTATCAAAATATTAATACTTCTGGAGAAGTAAGAGAAGTTGGAAACTATACATTTATTAGTCCTCTTTTGGAGTGTGTAAATAATATTCAGTTTTATAATCCCTGAAGTATTAGAGAAAACTTATCACATTTTATTGAATCCAGTATAGAAAATAATCTGGTTAGCGAAGTTTCTTATTACTTTCAATCACTCAAAACGGGGAATAATTATTCATACAATGATGAAATCTTATTTACTCCTGCAAGTCTCTTAAAACTTCCATTAGCTATGAGCTTATTGTCGTATTATAGCCCTGAGGATATGAATAATATTTCTATTGAATGATCACATTTCAGCAGTGCTCAGAGAAATATTTGATCTGACGTTCCGCAGTATACAGGTACCCAAAGCTTAAAAACTCTTATGGAAAATATGCTTATAGAATCAGATAATGTGGCAGCAAATTCGCTCTTTGATTACCTATGACAAGAAAAAGTAAAGGAAATATATCTAGATTTAGGAGTTATTACTGATGAGAGTACAAATATTTTTTCTCATGGAATTAATACAAAAAGATATGCTTCGTTCTTGCGTATACTATATAATGCTTCATACTTAAGCCCAAACTTATCAGAATATATTCTTTGATTATTATCTGAGAGTTCTTATCGTGATGGTTTACGAGCTCAAATTCCTGGATATATTAAAATTGCGCATAAATTCTGAGAGCGATCTGTTACAAATTCAAATATAAAACAACTTCATGATTGTGGAATCATTTACTATCCTGAGAACCCATATATTTTATGTGTTATGACACGTTGAGAGAGTTTTACTGATATGGGTTCTGTAATTAGTGAAATTTCTCAAAAAGTATTCAATGATATTGCGCAATATAAAAACTAGGAAAATATTGTATTTTTTCTAAAAAATACTAGTATTTATATAATTTTATGGCTCTAATTTAATAAGAAATGATTAAGTTTTTCTGAGTATGAGAAGATGGAGAATCTCAAGAAAATGAAAGTAAAGAAGTTGCTGTTGTGCAAGAACAATCTGAGCGTGAAGAAGCGGTTGAAGAATTGTGACAAATAGCGCTTGATATATTGGAAAATCATGAGAGTGTATATATATTAGCTCCTGTTGCTGGAATTGAGTTAGCAGATATAGATATTTCAGTTCATAATACCACTCTTACTATTTCTTGAGTGCGTAATAAACCTAAAGAATTTTATGAACATTCTATGCAGGTAAAAAACGCTGAGTGTTTTTGGGGAAAATTTTTAAGAAATGTTATTCTTCCTGAAAATATGGATTTTTCATCGGTAAAAGCTGTTATGGAAAATAATCTTCTCGTGATTTATATTCCTAAATTACGATTTGATAGTAAAAACATTAAAATTAATAGAATATATTCTTAAGCTCGCGTATGATTTTTAGAAGAGGTAAAAAAACAATCAAAAAATCTATTGGTTGAATGGATAAATTAGTGACTTGAATTATTGTTTGAGGCGCAGCTGCCTCAATATTTGGTCTTTCTAGAACAAAAAAATGAAAAAAAGTGAGTGAAAAACTTTTGGATTTTTGAAAGGATACAGGAAAAAAATGAATTAACACATTTTGAAAAATGACAGTAGGAATATTAAAAATATTTTCAAAAAAATAAAATGAAAAAAATCATAATTACATCCTGTGTCCTCGCCAGCATATCATCGTGACTGCTATTCATTTGATATGGTTCAGGTCAAGCAAACACGTCTGACCCTATTCCGCAGTTGAGCTGTTGATATGCTTCTAAATTTGAGCAATGTGTTGTGGCAAATAGAAATGGAAGTTCTCGCTCTATCACAGACTTTGCATGTATGGCAAGCAATGATCCTGAACTCATCTTAGATCAAATTATTCTTGATGAAAAATTTAAAGAAATTCAAGATGAGCAACTTGCATTTTTACAGTGATTAGAGGCTGATAAAGAATCCGCACTTACAGATCCACTCAGAATTATCGATGATATTACCAAAAATTTTGGTCCAGAATGAGTATACTATAAACAATATAAAGAACTTTGTAACGGTTGAATTCTTTCAGAAAGACTTACATGTACCTGAAATATTCCACTAGTCCCTGCTGGGAATAGAATAGCTGATTGGGGATTAGAAGGGGAATGTATGGAGTTAGCAAATACAAATTTAAATATATATTCTCTGGTTGCTTATGATATAACTAAGCTAAATAAAAGTGAAGTTATCAATGATAATCATAAAGAATATTTTCAGCAGGAGAGAACAAAGTACGATGAGATGCTTTCAATCATGTGACAAATATTATGAAATACCGAAAGAATTAATCCTACACATTATACAGAAAACCCAATTCAATAATAAAAAACTGAGCTTAGCTCAGTTTTTTATTATTTAGTTTCAGATGGATTTTTTCTTGGTCTTCAAACCTTTTTTGGAGCCGAAGTACTTGTATTTGTTTTTTTACGAGCGGGAGAAACTTTTTTTGTTCGTCATTGTTTGAGTTCTTCTTGTTTCATTTGCGATTGCTCAAAAGCTTTGTGCTTTCTTTTATTTTGAATAGCTTGGCAATATGGACATGTTTCCCAATGAGATTTAATTTGCTCATGACAATTCCAACATTTTCTTTTTTTAGCAATAGCAAACCACCATCGTATTGCTCACCAAGTCATTCATATAATCATTAGTATGAGTATAAATGCTAGTATGAAGTAAGGATTATTTGTAATTTGATCTTCAATGTACTGAACTGGAAATTCTTTTGAGGTAGTAAATGTAATTGGATTTCATTTTTCATCGTAGTATATCATTTCTATGTCAGCAGTAATTGTTTTGTGTTGTCGTACTTCTGATACTCGTTGCCAAAACATAAGAAAGCCAGCATTTTCTCTATTTTTTTGAGTGTAGAACTCACTTGGTGACCAGTAGTTTACTATTTGATTTCAAGCGTCATCATAGGTTTTATAAGGGAATCATTTCCACTCTGATTCAAATATTCTTTTTGTTCCTGGAAGAATATTTCATCCTTGGTCATTTATAGGTATGTAATCAACTATTTTTTCTCCAATTACGGCTCAATTTTCATTGATAACAGTTTCTTTTCAAATAGCTTTAATGACATTTCCATTTTCATCCTTTAGTATGATTTTTCATTCTGGCTTAATATGTGTATTTCACTTGTTATTTATTGGAAAGGTAAATGAGACTTCAAAACTATCACCTTCAGTTCAAGGAGTGTTTGTTGAATCATTCTCACTTCAATTTCATGCTTGTGAATTTGTATTGTCATTTTGATTTAAATGTATACATTCTCCATCATACCTGCTCTGTGTAAAATCTCATAACGGGCATGAATCCGGAAATACATATATCGGATTTCAATCCTCATCTACTCATTCATACCAAGGTATTTCATTTGAGTTTTCTCCTGAGTTATTATCTGTAACAGGACTTTGATTTCATTCTCCACAAGATCCATCAAAAATACTTCCTGAAGTATCTCATGATGGACAGTTGTCATAAACTGGGGCTTTCCCACTTCAGCCAATAATTGGGTCTTCTATATCTACATCAACAATAACTTCTCAGCTCACATTTACTAAAATAATAATTCCATAATCAACATTGACTCCTATATTTCCACCTGTACTTGTTTCAGAACCTGGATTGTTAAAGATAACTGCTCAATAATGTCATCCAGGAGTTGCATTTGTTGGAACAGAAATGTTAAAATTTACAGTTCCTTCTTCTCATGGATTGAGGGTGATTGCGTTAGATTCAAGCGTTATCCAAGTAGAGAGCTCTTGATCTGGAAACACCAGCTCGGATTTTCGTACTAGACTCGGTGTTCAAGTGGTACCATTTGATTGGAAATCGGATGTTGTTACAGGAAGTGTTACGACTTTATCACTGTTATTTCTGATGCTTGCTGGGAGTACTTTTGATTCTCATGGTTGCATCTCAAGTTCATAGCGAATAGGTGTGAGGCTATAATTAATCGCTGCAAATGATTCTTGAAACATCATCAGCGTAAAAAATACTATATATAGGAATATGGAAAGAATTCTCATCATAGAAATAAAGATAAAATTAATATTTATTATAGTATAGAAAAATCTGAAAAATCAAAAAAAGCCCCGCATAAGAGCGAGACTTTTAATCTTTTTACAGTTTATAAGAGTTTCATATTATTAGAAGTTCCCAACTACTGTAAATGTTACATTATCTTCATAGTCTCCTGCAGGAGTTTCTTCTCCAGCAGTTGCTGAAACTACAAATTCTACATCATCTTCAAGGTTTGTTGCCTCACCTTTATTTGTTGTATAAATAACGTTTTCAGTAGCATTATCATTTACTTCTACTTCAGTAAGTCCAGTAGCAACAAATGCTGGTGAACTTGAATCATCTACAGCATTTGGAGTTGAAGCGAAAGTATAACTTTCAGCGAGTCCATCAGTTGTAAGATCATTAATTTGGAGACCAGAATCTGCAGTGTTTGTAAGTCCACCAGATTGTGATCGAGCAGTAATAGAAACTCCAGATTTTGCGTTAGTACCAACTTCTAGAAAAAGTGATCCAGTAGAGGTTACCCCAGCAGCGAGAATTCCTAAATCAATTTCTTCATCAGAAATAGACATGTTAAGCGTAGGATTTACTCTCGCTTTAACCTTGATATCTGAAACAGAACCAGTTGCAAATCCAGGGAAATTTTCATCCCAGATAATTGCAGAAGCAGATGCTCCAGAACCTGTAATTGCCCCAGTACCAATTTGTACTGCAGCAGAAACAGCAGAAAAGTTCAGAGTCGAGATTGCTCCAAGAGCAACTACGGCAAGAACTTTTTGTATTTTTGTTTTTGTCATAACTATAATAGTTATAAAATAAAGTATTCCGCTAAAGAAGAGAGTGCACTCCATAGCTTTAAGTATATTAGCATATTATTTTATACTCTGTCAAAAAAAAGACTCTTTTTAGAGTCTTTTTTAAGAAAAAATTAAGTTTTTATGAAATATATCTTTTAATAATCAAGTTGTATTTTGAAATCTATATTTCATTGGTAATCTCAAGCTTCTTGCTGCTCATCTACCTCTGCTCATATTTGAATATTGTATACATATGTATTGAGTTCTCAGTCTTGATTGATTCATCCTCATTGACTTACTATAAGCTCATCTAGAGTAATTGTAGTAATACTTCCAGACAGGGGAGTAATATCATATCAATATCCAGTTGATCCATCCCAATTTTGAATTATATTTCCATTTGGATCAGTAAGGTCAGTATTTCTATTGAGAAATATTTTAAATGGTGCTCAAACTGTTCTCACAGTTAGAGTCGTTGAGGACGAGAATTTTTGCTCATTAGCAGACAAATCTCATATATCTATTTCTTCATCTCATATAAGGAAAATAGGTCTATCTATATAAAATACAGAATTAAATATAGCACTATTATTTCAAGTATTATCACTTATCCGAAATACAAATAAATATTTTCAAAAATCTAAATTATTTGTTGTATAATTCGCTGTTGTATTATTAATTGTGCCATTGATTAATGCACTTGCAGAAATATCAGCTCCCCAGTCTGTACCATTCCATCTGTAGAGCTCTCTTACCGCACTTGCAGTGTTAATCCCACTCTCAATATCACTGTATGAAACACTTAATGTATGATTTCATCCTGGAAGAAGTGAACCACTTGCAAAGTTTAGATTACTGATTGTTGGAGGTGTAATATCTACAGCATTGGTTTTGAATTCAATTTGATCAATATATGCTCTATCTGTTCCTCCATTTGTTGCACCATCTTTGATATAACACCATTTATATATATGTAATCATGGTGTTTGTTCAGCTGATATAAATTGTGCATAAGGAACATTTCCACTCCAAGATTGTATAAGGGTGTTATCAATATAAAATCTCAAAAAATCATTTGTTTCCGAAGAGACATTTCTATAGAAATTAATAGTTCCAGGAGTACTTGCGTTATGATTTACTTCAAAACATGCTTGCGTATTTGCTTGTCAATTAATTCCACTTTCAAATGAAGAAGTTCACGAAAATGGATTTGTGGTAGTACGAGTCCAAATACCCGAAGTTGTTTTATATTTGTAATTATTTATTGGGTTCTCAAAATCTATAATTGAAGTAGTAGCTTCTCACAAATTATTAATACTAACAGTAAATACTTTTTGGTAGGTTCCTCAATTTCAATCATTTGTTTGAACTCGAATCATGTAAGAATTTTTTATTTCAAAATCTGGTGAATGAATTAGTCTCAAAGTATTTCCAGATATGGTAAAGAATGGGTTATCTGTACTTGAAACACCAGATACAAGGGAGTAGGTATGAGAATCTCAAATATCACTATCTGTTGTAGAAAATGTCCCAATTATAGAATTAGCAGCTACATTTTCATTTATAGCATTAGGTGAAAGTGAAATATCTGTAGGAATATTATTTATCGAAGATTGTGTCGCAATAGTAAAAATTTGTCCATTTCCAATATTCACTCCAGCTGCTCTCCAAATATTTCATCCTTGATTTGTCATAAGTATTGGTGTTTCATCAGCAAGATTTCAATTATTATTCGTATCAGCTAGAAAATAATAGTTTGTACCAGAATTAGGAACTGGTATATCAAAATTTGTGTTTGCGACATTAAAATCAAGATTTAGTGTTCCTACATCTCATACTTCTTGTGCTTTCCATCTTCTGGAAAGTGTATCAAATCATGAAGGTCTATCAATAGAAGACCAAAAATTTCATTCACCATTATTCGCTACTGTAAAAAATTCATTATTTGTTATATCAACGAAAGCAGGATTTATATTTGTTCCTTCGCCAACAGCTTGAATACTTAAAACAGAACTATCATTTATAGATTTAGATTGAACTTGAGCAAGTGATTGTGTTGTATCTCTCCCAATTCCAAATATATCTTTATTATATGCTCATGCTGTAGAACTATTCCAAAATATAGTACTTCCATTGGACGCAATATAGTTCTGAGTACCATTTTTAAGTGTGATACCATATTTAAATGCTAGATATGATTCTATTCGAACTCTTTCGGAATCAGATAATCTTTCGTCAAAATTTATGATTTCAGCTACTTTTCCATTAAAATAATTCCGATTTGCAGCATCATTTGATGCCCCAATACTATAATTAGTATTAGTTTCAAATTGATAGGTATTTGCAGTAACATCATTTATTTGCACTCATTTTTCATATATATCTGTTCCATTTGCTCAAAGATTCTCATTTACAGATATAAGCAATGGTTTATCAGCGGTAAATGTAGAGGCTCCAATATCTGATGATCTCCAATTTGCAGAGGATCATAGTGCATGAGTAATTACTTCGTCAGATATAGCTGCTGTAAATGCTCCTAATACAAGACCTCAAAATGTTAGTCCACACCCTCCGGATATACACTCTAATCCAAATGGGACAGCACCTGAAGATGCTGCATTTACGGTGTTTCTAGGAATTACAACAGCAAAGTAATTTTTTGTACTCATTCATCCCGTTGTATTTCTCATAAATTGATTTGTCCCATTGAAATTTACTACTGGATAAAAGTTAATATTATCTGTTGTATTATTTCGATATGTTGGAGCAGTAACTGCTGTAGCATTTTTTCCATTTCAAGATTGATCATTCCATGTAGTAAGGTTTGCATTATTTGTTGTAGTACTAGTTCCCACATTTGATTTGAGCCAGAGATTCAGTCATGTTCAAATACCACCTGGTCCTGGAGTTACAATAGGTGTATATGTCACCGAGTTATCACTTGAAGTAGATACATTATTTGTATTTCAAGATAAATCTTCAACTCATCATGCTGGTATTGTCGCTGAAACTGTATCCGCAGGAGTCATTCCAGAGACTGTAAACTCAAAAGTTGTTCCATCATTTGGACTTACTTCAACTGGATTTGATGAAACTAATCACGTTGTTCCCGTGAGTGATATGTCTCATAAAGTGAAGGTTGCTATATTAATAGGTTCATTAAACACTGCTCTAAAAGTAGCACTTCCATTTGTAGATGGATCAGCTTGAGTAGGAGCTTGATTTACTGTGACATCAGGTTTTATAGTATCAACACATCCAGTTGGACTCTCGACAGTAAAAGAAAATACTCCTCAATTTCATACTACTGAGAAATTATCTGTTTCGGCACCATTTTGAATAATTCTAATATCAGGATCAGTTCATCCAGCTCCTACAGTTATACCATCTCCATAATCATCGATTACATGAAGTGTATATTGGTTTCAAGCAGTAAGAGAAAAAGGTCATTCAGTAATGATGCTATTATCAGCATATCCATCTGCTGCAGCAGCACTTCGAGAGCCTCCACTGGCACAGTTTAAGTTTGTATTTCAGCCATTATCTAATTCTCATACACCACAAGCATTTCCATCTGGTACTAAACTCCAAAAAGTATCTTCTCCATATGTATCAGTTTCAAAAATAATATCTACGTCATTTAATCCGCAACTACCACCAACACTAGTAGTAATTTCTGGAATAATACTATAGGTATCAAGGAGTGTTCCATCAGATTCTACTACCCTAAAACAATAACTCGTATTATCAGGAGCAGTATTATCAATGAGTGAGAAATCCCATTTTCCATCACTATCTTTTGGAATTGCAGCAACAGAAGTAGTGAAATTATTCAGTTCTTGGTAGCTTTGATTTACTACTGGAGTAGCACCATTTACAGGATCATTAGTATTTGCAGTGAGCGCTGAGTTATCAGCAGGAGTGGCATTATTATTAAAAGCAATAGCTGAAGTAGTTGTTACATCTGTATATATCTCACCACTAAATGCTGGATCACAGACTCAGTTTTTTTGTGCAAATTGGAGTTTAAAATTCTTTTCATTTTGTCTGAGTTTATTTTGTGAGACATTTATAAGAGATCTAAGTCTAAATGCCTCTCCATCACTTGTAAGTGTTGCAGGAGTATTTTGAGCAGCTAATACTCCTCACACATTCGTACTATTTGCATTCGCAAAAAATCTATATGATGATTGGCTGAGTGCTGGAGCAACAAGTGTATCAAGATTGAGGGCAAAAAAACCAACGCTTCCTGGCTGTGTTCTATCGGTTCATCCTCATTCAGTCCCTGGAAGTGGGTCAGTACTTACTCCAAGAGTAGTACCTGGTCAAGTTGTTGTATAAATACCAGCTGGTTGAAATCAGAGAGCAAAAGTATCCTGAGTTCCTTGATTTCATCTAGAATAATTTCAGTGTTCTCAGACGCTTTGCTTCACTCCATCAAGAGTAATTGAACCTAAGGCTGTAAGTCTTGAACCTGAATTTATATCATTTCGAGCTGTCCATATATTTGCCCATGAAAAAATATCAGCAGCATTAGTCACGCTCACTTGCGAATTGTTATTTTTTGTAAAACTGAGAGGATTATTGAAGTTTACATCTCTTGCAATATTGAGTGTTTGAGAAGCTGTTACATCTTGGAGTCACACAGAATCCTCTCAGCGGAACGCCTCAAGATAATCTGGCATCTCTAGAACTATCATTTGTCCATTTCCATCTGTTGTAGCATTTCCATCGACATCAGCACCTCACTCATCTGCTCAGACTCATGCTCACCTGTATGCTTCTGTTTGTATATTTATATCAGCAGTTCCAGTTTGGATTATATCCATCGATCCAATTCCACAATACTCATTTGCGGTACTTCTTTGATAACAATATGAGCTGGTTGAGAGTTTATCCACATTATCATATTCTAAATGTCCAATACGTTGAGTTCGAGCTCATCCATTTACAAATGAAACAGACCAAGCCACTAGATATTTTTTATTATCTCCTTTGAGTGTAATAGTATCACTGCCCGTATTTCACTCTATAGAGGCTATATTAGATTGTGCGAGCACGTTTGCTACATCAATAGTATTTGGAGTCGTTCATCCATATGCGTTTCCTGTGCCTCAGATTCCATAGAGTCAATAGTTGGATTGAGAAATTCGAATAACTTGAACATCTGATTCATTTGCTATACTTCAAGAAGTAGGGGCATCTGTATCTCTTCTTCTTTGTATTTGAACTTGAGAGTTTGCACTTGCATTTAATACAACTCAGACCGTACGAAACCATGCTGTGTTTTCAGAATTATCTCTTGAATATCCAGTATAGTATGAGCTAAACACATCTCAACTTCCAGATGTAAGAGCTAAACGTGCTTGAGCATTATAACGTCCATTTGAGTTATCAACCCCTCTGATTGTTGAGATTACAAGATAATCTCAAGCCTCATTGAGTTGTATAGTACTATTATTCGGTTTCGTGTAGATACCATCATTTCGTATTTGTTGATTAAAATCGAATCCTGCAAAAGTAGTTCCAGGTATTTGCCCTCAGACGCTATCTCTCCAATGTCATATGTCTCATATAGCTGCCGTTGCATTTGGGATAAAAATATTTATGAGCATTCAAAAATTCCCAGCAAACAATACTTGGATGAGAATCAGAATAAAAATAAATATTTTTTTCACCTACAGGAATTATTACTTTATTATATATAATTTATAAAATTAATTTTAGCATATTTAGGTCGTAAAAAACTATTATTATATGAGATAAAAACGTATTTTTTTATTTACAAATAAGGTCTTATATTTGTAATAATAAACTTTTGAAAAATGAAAACTCTTTCAATAATTTATATTTTTTTTATACTGCTGTTAATTAATAATATTAGCATAGAAAAATGTCGAGAGAAATTTTACAAAGATATAGTATTAGAGCTAAAAAGTCTCTATGACAAAATTTTTTGGTAAACGAAAATATTTTACAAGAAATTGCTGACGCTGAGACAATATTATGAGAAAATATTATAGAAGTGTGACCTGGTTATGGAGCACTTACTGAGAAACTTTTAGAGAAAAATCCAAAATCTCTCACGCTCGTTGAGCTTGATAGTGACATGATTCAAATTTTAGAAGAAAGAATAAGCTTTTGAGAACTAGATACTGCTGATATAAAATTCAACATAATACATCAGGATGTATTAGAATATGCTCCTGATTTTGAGAGCTATAAAGTTATTGCAAATATTCCGTATTATATCACATCTCCGATATTACGACATTTTCTCTATGATTTAGAATATACTCCTAAATCAATGCTTATTCTGATGCAAAAAGATGTAGGGGATAAGATACTCAGGAAAAATAAATGAAAGTCATCAGTGCTAAGTCTATTCATAGAAAAAAAATGTAATGTGAGCGAAATGATTCTTGTTCCGAAAGAGAGTTTTATTCCTGCTCCTAAAATTGAATCAAGTGTTTTATTATTTAATCTTCATGAAGATTTTATACAGATTGATGATGAAAGTTTTCTAAAAATTATTAAGATATGATTTTCTGAGCCACGAAAAAAACTGATAAAAAATCTTATAAAATGAGGTTTTGAAAAAGAAAAAATATGAGAATATTATAAAGAAAATAATTTCTCTGAGAATATAAGAGCGGAAGAATTGGATATTAGACAATGGTGTGATCTTGTAAAAATTCTATCAAAAAATCAAAAATAATGAAGAAAAATATAATACAAATACTGCCTTATTTTCCTCCACATATCTGAGGTTTGGAAAAGGTTTGAGAAGATATTTTCTTATATTGGACACATTGAAGCAGCCTTATTTATAGCTGAAATATGTGTCAACAATCAAAAACTAATACTACACGACATGATGTCAATAATAAAACCTCTGAATCCATTGTAGACACACATAATAAAATGTTTTTTCCGAGCTATGAGATTATAGACAATTTTCCATCTCCTTCATTATGGACAAAAAAATTTTGGAATTCCTATAAGATTTTAAAGTCTCTTATACGAGAGCTAAATTGAGAAAATAAAAATGAACTTATTATTATAACTCATACGAGATTTTTTCTCTCAAGTTTCATGGGCTGAATTATTGCAAGAAAATATAAAATAAAATGGGTACATCTTGAACATGGGTCAGACTATGTTTTGCTCTCTTCCAAATTCAAAAATAAAATTTCATATCTTTATGATAGAATAATCTGAAAATGGATTTTGAATTCAGCAGATACAGTTTTATGTATTAGTCAGGCAAGTAAAAATTTTGTAGAAAAAGAATTCTGAAGAACTGATTGTGATATTTGGTATCGCTGAATGAATTTGGAGAATAATCTTATCAAGAAAAACTCAAATGATATAAAAGTTATCTTTATATGAAGACTTGTGAAGTTAAAATGAGTTTCTGATTTATTACATGCTATAGTAAAAATACAAAACTTAGAAATTGAAATTATCTGAGATGGAGAAGAAAGAAATAATTTACATAAACTCTGTGAAAAGTTATGAATTTCTCACAGAGTAAAATTTCTTTGATTTAAAGAGAGGGATTTCATAGTAAAGTATTTATCTGAAAATAATTGTATTGTGATAAATCCAAGCTATCAAGAATGACTTCCTACAACCGTTATTGAATCGCTTTCAACTAAAAATGTATCTATAGCTTCAAATGTTGGTTGAACCTCTGAGATTAGTGATAAAGAAGATTTAATATTATTTCATGCAGGAGAGATTGAGCTGCTAGCAGAAAAGATAAAATATGCACTACAGAATTATTTTACACTTGAGTGAAAATCCTATAGTGATGTCTTAAAGAAGTTTGGAATGACAGAAAGTATGAATAGCTTATATAATAAAATATAAATGAAAAAAAAGAAGATAGTTTCATTATTTGAGTCAATTAAGATTTGATGATGAGTTGAAAAAGTTCAAGCTGACCTAAGTATCTGACTTGTAGAAGCATGATATGATTTTACCCATTTGGTTTTACAAGAAAGCAATCATCAAAATATTCATAAGTGAAATATTTATTCATTTCGAGAAGAATTTATTTTTTGATTTTGATTTAAAAAAATTATTTCCTTATTTCGTCTATGATATAAAGTTTCAAAATATTGTAATAAAGAAAAGGTTGATGTGATTTTGTGACAAGGTGACTTTTTTTATATGATAGTTTCTATCAGCAAAATATTATTTTGAAATAGAGCAAAATGTGTATGAGTGGTTCATACTACAATTTCTGTATGGCCAAAATTTATAATGAATATTCTCATTTTTTTATTAAAAAGATTAGACGGGGTAGTTTTGATATCCAAAGAAGAATACAAAACATTTGTGGAAACATATTGATTCGAAGAAAAAAAATTAGAGCTCATCTATAACTCTGTTAATGTAGAAAAAATTAAAGCACTCAAAAATGAAAAAGTGACAGATTTTGATTTTGATTCTAAAATCTTCACTTTTATTAATATCTGAAGACTCACATATCAAAAATGACAAGATATTCTTATAAAGGCATTTGATACGTTTAATAAAAAATATCCAAAATCTCAGCTGCTTATACTTTGAGAAGGGGAATTAATAGATACATATGAGAAACTTATTTCAGATCTAGAGAATAAAAATATACATCTTCTCTGAAAAAAAGATAATGTATATAAATATTTACAGATATCAGACTGCTTTGTTCTCAGTAGTAGATTTGAGGGATTTTGACTCGTTTTAGTTGAAGCAATGGCTACGGGATTGCCCATTATTTCTACAAAATGTCCTTCCTGACCAAGCGAAATACTATGATCTAAAAACTCTGATTCATATGAAAATCAGGGGAGAGTTATACTCACTCAAAATGAAAATGAGGTCTTACTATTACAAGCACTTACAGAAATGTATAAGAGTGCAAATAAGAAATCAGATTATGATTTAGATGCATTTTCTTCCAAAAATAATATTCAAAAATGGGAGATTTTTATAAAAAATCTTTAAGAGGCAATTTTTTATAAAAAATCTTTAAGAGGCAATTTTTTATTGAGAATTTTCAGATAGTATTCTGGCAGGTTAATGTATTCTGATTGTTTATTAGTTTCAAATATAAGCTTCGACATATTTCAATGTTGATTTTTTGATCATAAGCATTTTTTGAGTCACTTTAAATGAAAAAATCATAATTTATTTATTTTTATTCAAAATGGAAAAATAAAGCTTTCCATGATTTTACTTTTAATGAAATATGTTTTTTCAGAAATTGGAAAAATTCAATGATCGCAATAGAGTCATGCAATTATAGGAAGAAAATGAGAAATTCATTTAATAGGAGTTTTTATTTTATTTTGAATCAGATTTACATTTAACTGAGGTATTATTTCAAGATGATCCAATCATTTCATTTTAATATTCTTGATTTTTTCTTTTATAAGTTGTTCATTAAATAATAATACATCATCATCAAGTTTTGATACATACTTGTAATTCGTTTTTGACAATGTCCAGTTATAATAGTATGACAAAGAGTGAACTGAATTTTCCGGAGTTATATCCCATTTTTCATGTCATAGTCCATAAACCTCAAAAGGGTATATATAAAATTTTATTTTATTTGGATATTTTTTTTGAAGATTTCTGCATATTAACTCAGTACTATCTTCGGAATTATTATCTACTAAAATAATTTCATCATAATAGTTTATGTGAGACTCTATGGTGATTTCTAAAAACTCTTCTGCATTTTTAAGTCTTGCAAAGAGAGAAACTCCATTTTTTTTATTTTCACTATGAAAGTTTTCTTTTGAAATATTATATTCTGTTTGTTGTTCTATATTTAAGAGTCACCTAAAATTTCATTTTTTAAAACATAAGATATTTCTTTTTATGCGAATGAGATTTACTAAAATAATTATAAAGAATGATATTTCTCATTTAATCATCTTATTTGATATATATTTTGCTAACATTATTTATGATTGAGGATATATTCTTTAAAATAATATAATTTTGTATAACAGGTATTATGTATAAAAGACTTTACTGAAAGAGGAATAAAAACTAGGAATTTATTCCAAGTATATAGTACTTTTTCTCTTTGATTTAATGTCTCTATTTTTTTAAGGGATTCATAATAACTCATATTATAGGGGTTAAGGCTTATGAATCTCCAAGGTTTTAATCATGCAAAATGAAATATATTTACTTTATTTTTCACGTTAAAATGTAAAACATTCCATGAAGCATCTAAGAATAAATGATTTTTCTGAATGACAATATTAAGTGCATCTTGATCAGGCCATCAGTAGTGTTTCTCATTTTTTAAAAAGTCTAATACTTTTCCTTTTATATTATTATCTTTCCAAAGCTGAGAATTAATTACCAGTAATCAAGAATTAAAATATTTTGTATCTCAAGGAAAGTTTTTTGGCTTTTCCTGCTCAACTATTCCTAAAATATTATTTCCTAAATCTACCTCCCACAATTCTTCTATATTTCATAGAACAATCATATCAGAATCTAAATAAATTATCTTTTCTGCTGAAATAATCTCAGGAATACTTAACCTATATAAAATATACTGTCCATATTTTCATAAGTCTATTTCTGGATTATATTTTTCATCTATTTCAATAATTTGAATATTAAAATATTTTTTTTGTTTATTCAGTAATTCTATTTTATTTTTATTTTCTTTTGATATGTAGTCACTAATTATATAAAAGCGTAAATCATAGGTAAGAGATGAATTTTCAATAATTGATGATATGGTAGATAATGTATGTCTGACATATTCATCATTGATACAAAAGCAAATATGTATGTTTTTATTTTTCATTTTTATAAACATTTTTAATAAACTTCAAAAACAATCATCATCTATATTTTATTGTTCATTTAAGAAAATTATACGTAAAATTTAATAATCATAAGTTTTTTATATTTTTTGTAGAATTAAAAATAGGGTTGATGTGATTATATATTCATTTTTTTATAACAATAGACTGATATCATAATTTTGAAAGTCTTTCAGAAACTAATTTTTCATTAACATATTCTTCATATCCAAACATTACTTTTTTCATCAACTCAGTATTTCTGAGTCAGGGTTGGAGTGAAAAGCTTTCATTTGGATTTAGGAAAATAAATTCATGTCAGTAAAAATTAGTCTCCTTATCTGATAAAATTTCATAGTATCTATCTCTCATTATTCCATCTTTTTTTAATCAAAAATCTTTAAATACATCTCTGAGTAATACTATTCAAATATTAGAATTATTTTCTAATATTTCATATGACAATTTAAAATAATCAAAGTTTGTTTTTTTAAATATTTGATCGTCTTCACAATGAAAGACATATTTTGTTTCTATACTTTCATACAAAGATTTTAAAGCATGATAATGACATTTATATAAATCTTTTTGTCCTGACCCGGAAGTATAGATTATTTTCCAACCTTGTAAAAATCATTGCTTGTTTGCTTGTTTAATTTTATTTATATGATTTATATCTTTTGAATCTTCTGTTAATATTTTTTTATACAATGATAAATCAATAGTTTGTTCCATTGATTTTACAGTTTTTTCGAGAGATTGAAATCTTCCACAAGAAGTAATCCCAATTGTAATTTGCTTCATATATTTATTTTCGAATGGATTCATGATTTTTATCTTTTGTTTTTTCTTTTAAAATAATTTTTGGGCTATATTTTAAATTTGATCACTCAGGATAATTATAATCTACGTCTAATATTTTTACATCATCACGTCAAATCATATATCTGTTTAATAACGACTCATCATGTACTTTTGGAATAATATTTTTATTTAAATCTCTATTTATATTCTCATCTGCCCATGAAATAAAGTCTAAGAATTTTTCAGTTTTTCCTCCATTAATTGATCATTGAAAATATTTTCAATATGTAAAGTATGAAATATAGGCATGAGATTTTTTATTTCTTTCATACGGTAATAAAAAGAAAGGAAATTTTTTTAACCATCAATGAAGCACAACAGTAAAATTATTTTTTCAAGATGGTAAAAATTCTTCTTTAGAAATTTTTGTATTAAACAGTACATTTGCGTTAAAGAAAAATAAAAAATCATTTTCCTCTAATCTGCTTTTTGCTTTTAAAAAATATTTAAATCGTAACAATGTATCAAGAGGCCAAGTTAATTTTGGGATATAATATGTATTGATATTTGATTGTTTTATATTTAATATTTCATCATTATCTGTAAAAACATAATAATTTTTATCTACATCAGTTATAAAATTTTCTTCACAATTTTTATAAAACTCAAAAAAAAATTTTGAATATTTTCAAGTACAAATATATAAAATTCAAATTTTCATTATTTTGTTAAAATTGAAATAATATTAGAGCTATAATTTTTTGGAAAACCTTGCATCATTCATATATAATACATTTTAGTAATATAATAAAATGGTTTGTGAATGACTCTTTTTATAAAATTTGTAGGCCTATCATTTAGATGGATGATTTTTTCAAATTTATTTCCAGAATTGTTGATTGTTTGTTCAAAAGATGTACTGTTATAAATTTTTTTATGTGTTATATCTCAATATCTCATTGAGAGTCAGTTAATAACAGAATCTGCATTTGGCATATAATTTATCCATTTTCATCATTTTTTGAGTGATTGATGAATAATCTGTATCAAAGCTTGATTTTCTCTCTCATCTAAATGTTCAAATAGATGAGAGGTAAAAATAATATCAAAGCTTTCAGTTACTGAGTTAAGTTCTTCAAAGGATTTTTTTTCAAAAGAAAAATTTTTATATTCTTCTTCTAAAATATTGATATAAAAATCATCAATATCTACTCAGTAATAATCTTTAACTCATATATTATTACAAAAATGTGCAAAATTTCATACTCAGAATCATATTTCCAATATTTTATAATCAGAATCAATTTTTATTCATCTTTGGGTAAGATCGCTCTGAAATTTCTTTAACATCGAAGCATTTCCTCTTTCTCTATCTTTATTTATGTATCATGGATGATTTTGAAAATATGATTTTTTTTCTTCCATTTTTTTTAGATTACAATATAAAATTTTCTAGACTTTTTTATTTCTTAAACGTTTTATCTCTAAAATAAAATTCTGGAATGTACTATAATTAATTATATAAAATATAAAAAAGTATATTACAGAAACTCAGAGCATTAAGAAGAATCACTGACTTCTTGTAAATCATGAAAACAGTCAATCAAAATTTCAAAATATGAGTAACACTATGATGGATAAACATCAAAGAATAAAATTATTTTTGAAAAATAATTTCCAGTTTACCTCTATTTTATAGTCTTGTTTTAAAAGATTTTCGGATTTATACCAAATATATATCCATCCTAATCATGTGGCAATGGCAGCTCAATATACTCACATAAAGTATATAAAAATTACATTTGTAATGATGTTGAGAATGACGGCTTGTCCTATGATTTTTGCTCGCTGTGAAACTTGTCCTATACCAGCAAGAATATTAAAATTAATTTGCAGTATAAAATTAAAAATTAAAAATAATATAGAATATTGGAGAATATATCCAGATGTTATAAACTTTGATCAAAATAATACATAGGTAATAGGGAGGGCAAAGGTAAAGAAAAATATATTTATTGCACTGCCAAGAATAAGAAAATTATTGGTAAAAATTTCTTTTACGAGTGTAATTTTAGTATTTTCTCATTTACTGTGCATTTCTGAAAAAACAGGGAAGAGAAGTCCAAAAATAGGTGCAATTACAATAAATGGAATTCAAATGATTGAGAGATAGTTTGTATAATATCATGCATCTGTAGTACCAAGAATATATATTACCATCTGCATATCTATTTGACTGAGTACAACTCATGCCTGTGCTCCCAAAAATACAAAAAATCAATATCGAAATATGCTGACTATAAACTCTTTTTCAAATATTATTTTTTCATTTTGAAAATATTTCTTGTAGTACTTTATATAAAAAACTATGATAGCTACTACAACAGAAATATAAACTCATGAAAGCCAAGCATAACTATAGTGAAGCATTGAGCTACTTTCAAAAAATAGAACCCATATTGTAAAAAATAACGTAAAAATTATTCTTATGAATTCGACAATTTTTTGCTGAAAGGTATTTTGAATTGAAATAAAAAACATTGAGAGAACCTGAGTTATGTTGATTCCTATAAAATAAAATGCAAATACTTTTAATACTGAGCTTGCCATGCTCGATTCAAAATATTCTAGCGCTATGAAATCAGCAAAAAATAAAAAACAGAATGCAATGGTAATTCATGTAGCCATTTGTGCTATGATGGCATACAGTAGTATACTTTTTATTTTGTCATACCTTTTTTCAGTTACAAACTTCGGGACAAAGTGATTGATGCTCTCACTCATTCATACGTCATTGTATGCAGAAAGCATAATTATGAGACTTATAATTCCATATATAATACCAACTTCACTTACGGTAAGTTGTCCTGATATTATTATTTTGATTATATAGCCAATTGGGGCAATAATGAAACTAAATATGTAGAGCCATATTCATTTTTTTATAAATTTTTCTGAAAGGCTTGCGTGTTGATCAATCATTTCTATTTCTTCTGATAAATATTGCATGTAGTATACACAAAAAAAATATCTTCCAAATTTGGAAGATATTTTCTGTCAAAAAGTTTACGCAGCATTTTTTACAGCATTCGCGACAATATCTGCAATTCATTTTTCAAATGGTCCAGGAATAATTTTATCTGCACTAGGTTTTTTAACCGCGCTTGCAAGTCCTTCTGCAGCTGCGATTTTCATTTCATCTGTAATATCATTTACTCAAGATTCAAGTGCTCCTTTGAATATACCTGGAAATACGAGGACATTGTTAATTTGGTTTGGATAATCACTTCTTCCAGTTGCTATGATTTTTGCTCCAGCATCAAAAGCATCTTCTGGCATAATTTCTGGAACAGGATTTGCCATTGCAAAAATAATGGAATCACTGTTCATACTTTGTACCATTTCTTTGGTCAAAACTCATGGAGCTGATACTCATAGGAATACATCTCTTCATCTTACAGCTTGCTCGAGTCCTCAGATGATACATTCGGAAGATGTAGGGTCAAGTATGCAGGCTGTATTTGTTACATTTGTCAGCATTTCTTTTACAGGATTGAGATCTTTTCTTCATTTATGAATCACTCAAGCGCTATCTACTACAACAATATCTTTTACTCCATATTTTAACAGAAGTTTTGTAACTGCCACACCTGCAGCGCCAACACCGTTTATGACTACTTTTATTTCTTCTTTTTTCTTTCCTGTTATTTTGAGCGCGTTAATGAGTCCAGCAAGACAGACAATCGCAGTTCCGTGTTGGTCATCATGAAATACAGGGATATCAAGCTCTGCTTTAAGTCTCTCTTCGATTTCAAAACATCGAGGAGCAGATATATCTTCGAGATTTATTCCTCCAAAACCTGGAGCAATATTTTTTATTGTTCGAATGATTTCTTCTGTGTCTTGCGTATCTAAAACTATCGGAAAAGCATTTACATCTGCAAACTCTTTAAATAGAGCACATTTTCATTCCATCACTGGGAGACTTGCTTCAGGACCAATATTACCAAGCCCAAGGACTGCTGAACCATCCGAAATGACTGCAACAGTATTTCCTTTGAGAGTATATTTTTTTGCGAGACTTTTATCTTTTGCTATTTCAAGACATGGAGCTGCAACTCAAGGAGAGTATACTGTTGAGAGGTCATCACGATTTGCTATAGCAGTTTTGAGCTTTGTTTCAATTTTTCATTGATACTTTTCGTGTAACTCAAGCGATTTTTGTTTGTAATCCATATTTTGGAGGCTTATATTATAAGATTATTTTTTATTTTATATCCATTTCTTAAGGGACTCTTAAATCTTTATACAGAAAAAGTACTTAAAAGTAAAGTCAGTGAGCAGGGAAGTTATTTACATTTTGTAAAGAAATCGTAATATCACTTCATTATATATACTATTTATCTTTCATTATATGAGTTATCTTGTTAAAAATTCAATTGTACTAATTTTAGGATTGATAACGATATTTTTTTACTATATTTTTTATCCATTCCATTGAGAGTCTAAACAAGGTATGCTTATATATCTTGTTTGAGTTTCCATTGTATATGGAATCTACTTGTTTTATAGATACTATAATCTTGAAAGAAAGTCGGTGATAAGCGTAAAAACAGTTTTGCTGTTTTTTTGAATACAATTATTACTACTGTGTATGTATTTCTTTGCTCTGAGCTGAGAAAATGCTTTTCTTTGAACCTTATTATTCTTAAAAATTATATTCATTGTTTTCATCATATCTGCACTCTGGTCTATATTTTGGGCAATGTGAAAGACAATTCTTCAATTACGATTTTTTCCTCAGATAGAAAATCCAATACTGAAAAATATTTTTGCTATATCAATTGGTTTTATTGTATGAATATACGGTATATTCATGCTATGAGTACTACATCTTTTAAGTATTATCCCCGTTTTAATTCTTCTATGTATCTATGGAATGATAGGGTATAAGGCATTGTGGTCTTGACTCCAAAATGTTTGGAGTATTGAGCTGCAAGAATATGAACACCAAACTTCACATAATTCATCAATTTGAGCACAACTGAATCTTTCTAGAATCATAGATGAGCTACATTATATCATTATAACATTTTTGATTTCTATTAATTTCATATCTATTTATAGACCTTTTCCTATAGGATGGGATGATTTGTGAGTCTATATGAATTTTCCTAAGATTTTAAGTAGTTCAGGGGAGCTTCTTGCTCTTTGAAAAATGTATATGTGGGAAATCTATACAAGTATTTGATTTTTATTCTGAAGCCAAACATATGCTTTTTTCCTGAATAGTTTTTCTTGAATCATTGCTTCGTTAATGTTAGTATGAGTTATCCGAATGATTATTCCAAAGAAAGATTATAATTTTGATATTTCTCTCTTTTGTGTGGTTATCCTACTTATGATGCCAATGACTGTTTTTCAATTAGCAAAAGATATGAAGCTCGATTATGGTTTGTTACTTATGAGTATCGCTTCAATTTCATGAGTCTTTTGAGTCATGTTTTGAATTGAAAAAATACAAAATAAACAAAAATTATTATGGGTGTTTTTTATTTTGTGAATCATAACATGAGCTGCTTTTGCCATTAAGGTAACAACACTTTTATTGCTCTTAGGGATATTTGCAGTTATATTTTACTCTTGGGCAAATATTTATGGTTTTATGAGTTTCTTGTTCTTATTTTTAGGATCATTTACTCTTCTGAACCTATGGTCCATGATGAATGTGGTATTGTTATGAGGAGATAATTTAAAAGTACCTGCGATTATCTGTATTATTATTTGAGGAGTATTTGGATGTATTTGATTTTTGAAACATAAAAATACTTTCTCTCATCTTGTCTTACAAATATGAATGCTTCTCCTATGATTTGTCTTGAGTCTTCTTCCGTGGTGAATGAAACACTTATTAGAAGTATCTAAATCTGAGCAGAGTTTTTCTCTTAATAGTCTTATTTTTTGAGTTTCTGATAGTTTTTCTCCAGCATATGAGGATATATATACGCAGGATGAATTAAGTAGTATGAATCGAAATTTTAGTGCCTGAGTTTCACAAAGTGGTACCACAGATAATGCAGATTTTTGAAGATATTTTTGATATGAAAAGGGAATTAATAATTATCTCAAACTTCCTTGGAACCTGACTTTTCAAGTCAATCAAAAAGGAGAGTTTACAGATATTACCTACATATTTTTTGCGCTCTTACCAATATCATTTATATATTTACCATATAAGCGAAGAGAGTATGTTTATCCAGTTTTAGCTTCATATGCGTTTTTGTTATTATACTGGATTCCTTTTTCACCACTTAATTGAGTTTTAACCAATCTTTTTTCACTGATTTCACTCCCATTTGGATATATATTTATTTTATTATTTTATGTTCTTCCGTTTGTTTATTTCTATTATACTCTTAATAAACAAGAAAAGACTTCTCAAATATTTCTTTGACTCTATGCTTGTACATCAATATTTGTTTTTCTATGGAACATATCGGCATTTTGAGTAGTTTGGTATGGTATTCTTATGTATGTGTTATTTTTACTGCTTATAAGTGTAGTAATTTGGCATATTAATACTTCAAATAATATAAAACTATTACCTATACATTGAATTATCCTCTCTATATTATGGGTATATATTATGCAATCAGTTATTCCACATTGAATTGTGAATCTGAGAAGTGCATGATATGCAGACTATAAAGTTTGAGCAGTGAGCGAAGAAGCATCACTTATGAATTTTCATCCTGATTATGTAGAAATATTGTTTCATACGAATATTAGCAGAGAATCTCGAGACTCTTTTTACTGAGAATATAGGAATTCACTACTAGAAATAGTTGATGATATTCCAGATTCTGAAACACTTATTAGTGCAATTCAAAATGTTTCAAGCATTTCTTCACTGGATAAAATTTTTAATCTTCTCATAAAAAATACTTCTTGAGAAGGAACTTCAAAAATTGAGAAACTGCAACAAAAAATGTATGAGGAGATTATTACACCTTCTGATGAAAGAGAAAGTACAAGTTATATTTTTAGAGTAGGAACATTCCTTAAATACTATATCCATGAGAGTTATAATAGGTTTTTGGAGGATGATCTATTGACAAGTTTTTGAAGTTATTTTTATGATGAGGATAATGCAGTAATAACGCAAAGATTTAAAAAAGTAGGGATAGAATCACTGATTGTAGATTTAAACGCTGCAACCATTGATCAAGATCCAGAAAAAAAATTAACTCAGCGTTATGAAAATATATTAAGTTATTTTACTTCAGATAGCTTAGAATTAATAGAAACAGATAGTGTATGTCTGCGTATTGGTCTTACGAGTTATAAAGAAGATTGAGATATGGAGAAATTTATGAATATAGCAGGAGTCAATTATTGACCAGATCAATGAGAGAAAAAAGCTCAATGTATTATTGAAATTCTTAGATATATTCAAGATGGGAAAATTTCAGAAACGGAAAATACCTATCTTCTTGCATATGATAGATTTATAAAGCAGAATCTTAATCAGGACATATGACCAGAAGAATCTACGAATTATTACGTAAATTTGCTCGCTCCATACATTCAAAACGGATTTAAAGCACTATTTGAAATTAAAAATTAATTTGCTATTTTAAATACTTTCTTACTATACTCATATATTATTTAGTTATGACTAACTATTATAAAATATGGGTATTTTCATTGTAACATTTCGAGAAACTTTAGAAGCAGCTATAATTATAGGTCTCATTTTTTCTATGCTCAAAGTATTTGGGGTAGAAAGACATAAAAAACGTTATATAACTCTATGAGTTGTTGCAGGTGTTATTATGAGTTTTTTCTTTGCAGGAGGTTTTCAATATTTCTTTTGAGGTTTTGAAGGAACTTCTGAAAAAATTTATGAAGGTATACTTATGCTTGTTGCATGTATAATGATTACTCAGTTTTTGATATGGACAAATATGAATTTTCGAAATATCTGAAAAAAAATTAAAAAATCAGTTGAGAATATAGTTACGACAAACCAGCTCTGGATGCTTTCTATTCTCGCTTTTGCCAGTGTCGTGAGAGAGTGAGTTGAAACGGTTATTTTCTTAAACGCACTTGATTTTTCATTCAGTGGAGCTGATATATGGCTTGCACTATGATGAATTTTTGCAGCAATAATCATTTCATATATTCTGTATTTCACTATTCAAAAAGTAAATGTAGCAAAAGTTCTCAGAGTAACAAATATATTATTTATTCTTATTGCTGGTTGATTGTTAGCTCATAGTATTGTTGAATTCCAATGAGCCGGTGTATTACCAACAATTGTAAAACCTCTATTTGATATCTCAGGAGTACTGAGTGAATCACAGTGACTTGGAGCTATTCTTAAAGCATGATTCAGCTATGATGCAAATCCATCACTCATTGCTTTTGTAGCTTGGCTTATGTATTTATGTGGTTTTGGTTGGTATTTCTTTGGGAGAAAAAAATCTTAATGACTAGGATTCAGTATACCATGGACGGAGTCTTTGTGGCAAGTACATTCGGCAGTCAAAAATCTTTGTATTAAACCTCTTTCTAGAATATCAATTTCATCTCTGATTTTTTGAGTAAGTATAGGATTTACTTCTGATCAAATAGGGAGAATATAATCTTTTGTTTCTTTAATTTTTCTCATAACCTGCATATCACTCATGTGTCAGAGTGTTCGGAGATTATGAAGTCTATCAGCAAGTTTTACATTGACTGCTTTGATACAAATTTCTCTGAGTTCATTATCACTACACGGGAAACCTAGTTTTTCTGCCTCATTTTTGGCATATCGTGCAAATCTCTCAAATGTAGTATAATTTTCAAAATGACTCTGATTTCGAATTGGTTTATATTTTTTCTTCAGTCAGTTATATCATATGACTACCCGGGTATCTACTTTGCTTTCATCTATAATATTTCAGCTGGGATCGAGGTTTTTCTCTCCAATTGCTTCTTTGTATAATGCATACTGTTTTTTTTCTCTCTCATCCTCGATGTATTCTCTAAATCATGGTTTTGAAATTATATGTACTCAAAATACTACATCATCAAGTTCTTGCTTTAAAAATATACTCAGAGAATTTACGTTATGAAAGGTATCTTCAATAGTATCATGTAAAAGTGCAATAAAAATGGTTTCTATATCACAGTCTTCAAATTCTCATTCCTCTAGCAATATATATGCAGTTTCTAAAAGGTGGTATAAATAGGGAGTTCCATCACTTCTAAAAATATCTCAAAATTGAGCTTTGATTTGGTAATAAATAGACTGAAAAAAGTCTTTAAATCTTTGTTTATGATTTGCTGTTGGATAATCTCTCTCTTTATTTTTTATCTTTGAATCTATGATATCCCACATATGTCATGATTCTCAAGCATCTTGAGCAGAACTTTTAATTTTGATAGCTCTTGAAAATGTTGGATGATTTTCAATATCCAATTTACTTGTTGATTCAGGTAAGCTTGTATCCTTTGTTTTCAACGTATTGTAATTATTTTTTATGACTATACGAAAAAAACAATAATTTGCAAATTATTGTTTTTAATGTGTAATGATTAATAAAAAATTAATATTAGTTTGAATAATTTTCCCAAAAATTTTTTCTAAATTCTTGATATTTTCAGTTTTTAATTGCCTCTCTTGCGTTTCGTGATAGTTCTATGAGAAAATAGAGATTGTGATAGGAGAGGAGCGACATTCCATACATTTCGTTTTCTTGAATTAGATGCCTGAGATATCCTCTAGAATAGTTTTTACATACTTTACAACTGCAAGTATCATCGAGCGCTTGGTCTGAGAGTTTATGTTTCTCATTTTTTATTTTTACATTTCCATAGGTTCAAAATACTGTTCCATGTCTTCAAATTCGAGTAGGGAGGACACAGTCAAACATATCGACTCATCTATGTATTCACTCGATAAGATCTTCAGGAGTCCCAACTCACATCAAATATCTTGGCTTATTTTCTGGAAGCACTTCTGCCATAATATCGAGTGTTCGGTACATATCCTCTTTTGATTCACCAACAGAAAGTCCTCAGATTGAGATTCCTGGAGTATCTAGATTTTTTATAAATTCTGCAGACTCTCTTCTTAAATCATCAAATACGACCCCTTGTACGATTCAAAAGAGTGCTTGCTCGTGAATTCACTCAGCTTTTCTTTTCTGATTATTTAGGATCCACTGAGCTTTACTTCTCTCTGCCCATCTATGCGTTCGCTCCATTGCAGCACGAGCATAACTATGTGTGCTTCATCCTGGAGCACACTCATCAAATGCCATGATGATATCAGCTCAAATATTAGATTGTATATCCATTACTTTTTCAGGAGAGAAATAATGCTTACTTCCATCCATATAACTACGAAAATGTACTCCATCTTCTGTGATTTTTACGAGACTCTCTTTGTTTTTGAATCCATTTTCTCCAGTTTGTCCGAGTGAAAAAACTTGGAATCATCCAGAATCTGTAAGAATAGGTTTATGATAATTCTGAAAATCATGAGCTCATCAAAAATGCTTCACAACCTCATCTCCTGGCCTGAGATAGAGATGATAGGTGTTGTTGAGTATAATCTGCGCTCCCATTTCATCGAGATCTTGAGGAGTGATTCCTTTCACTGTTGCTTTGGTTCCAACTGGCATAAAAATTGGAGTTTGTATTTTCCCATGAGCTGTCTGTATTTCTCAAGTTCTTGCATTTCCATCAGTATTTTCAAGCGTAAATTTGAACATTTTTTTGAATTATTTTTAAAAAAGAAAGGAACGATAGTTTCGTTCCTCATTTACTTATATGAATTATACAGAAAAATATTATTTTCAAAGCTCTTTTTTAAGTCTCTGAGTATTTTTTATGAGCGCCTCATTTCTCTCTTTTGCTTGAGTAGAGGTATAAAACTTGTATCACTCTATTACGTCAAGGGAAGCATGTCTCCAATCTGGATCGTTTATTTTTATTTTTTTAATAGTTTCTCTTTCGTGTTTTAATTTCTCGCCTGATGAGAAAAATTCCTCTGTTCAGAGATTATCCATATCCGAGTCTTTTATAATTTTTTCTAGTAGCGTTTTAGGTTTTCTCTCTGGCTGTGTTGCTAAAATAATTTTTTGAATAATTTCTATTTTTTCTTCTGGATAGAGAATAGTTTTCAGATAGTTTTGTGCAATTTTAGCTCAAAAAACTTCATTATCATCATATTGTATTACAAATCATGTATCATGGAAAAGGGCTGCGATGATGAGAAGTTCAATTTCTTCGTTGTTACATCACTCCATCGTTGCAAGATAAATTGCTCGCTCCATCACGCTTAGTGCGTGTTCATAGTGATGATAATAGAGATTATCAAGAGGAATCATGAGGTAGTTTACGTAATTCTTTATATCAGAAATAAGTTCTTTTTTCATATAACTTTACTCAAAAATTAATTTTATAATATCATTATACGCTATTAAAATAGAAAGTGCAATTAAGGTCATAAAGAAAAATACATGAATAAAATTTTCTATTTTTCATGAAGTTGCATTTTTCCCAAAAACTGTATCAACTCAGCTTCGTATCCAGAGTAGGAGTATTCTTCCTCCATCAAGCGCTGGAATTGGAAGCAGGTTAAATATTCACAGATTCACAGAAATCAATGCTCACAGTATGAGTATGAGAACTATACCACCTGCAAGAGATTGGGTAATAACTCAGACGATTCATATTGGGCCAGCTACTTGCTCAAGAGCTTGCTCTCTATCCTCTGGAGTTTCTGGAGCGAAAATATTTTTTAAAAGCATTCCAAGACCTTGAAGCGTGAGAACTGATTGAGAGTAAGTTTCTGCAAAACCATATTTTATTGACTCGAATAATCAGTATTTGAATTCAAAATCTTCATTAACGCTGAGATTTTCAGAGAGATAACTTCAGATTTTTCCTTCCTCGTTTGGTATTATTGTAAGAGTTCTTTCTCATGAAATAGGACAATTTTTAGTATCCATGCATTCTGTATATAATCCAAATTCTATAGGAGTATCTGGATTTTCTAAAATAATTTTTTGTAGTTGGGAAATGCTATCGATTTGCGTATCATTTACTCTATAGAGAATATCGCCTTGCATAATTCATGCTTTTTTTGCAATAGAATCTTCAGTAGGATAGAGAAGTACTCAAGAGTTTACTTTTACAAGTCCATACTCTCTGGCATCATCAAGTGTAGGAATAATTCTCGATTTTACTTCAGTTGGGATGACTGTATTGACTCATACAGGCTGAACTCAGGCGTAAAATAATCATGAAAATATGAGCGCAGCAAGCAAGAAATTCATAATAACTCCAGCGAGCAACACAAGCGTTTTTGCAAAAATATTTTTTTCATAAAAATTTCTTCCCGAAATTGTATTTTTGAGAGAAGAGCTCATATATTTTCTCTCAGCAAGTGAGATTTTTTTTCAGTCAGATGTATAAATATCTCCGTGAGTTTTTACGAGTTTTTTGATTTCACTTACTGAGAGCTTATTTCCTTTTTTATCAAAATATTCATAAAATATCTCTGATTCTCCAGAAATTTTTACAAATCAACCAAGCGGAATCCAGTTGAGAGAAAATAATGTTCACTCTTTATTAGTCCATATTTTTTTGGCTCTTGGAGGGATTCAGAGTCAAAATTCTTCGACATGAATTCCAAATATTTTTGCTGTTTTATAGTGACCATATTCGTGAAGCAGTACGATAATAGAAAACATTATAAAACTTACGATAATTCATAGGAGTATCATTGATATTTTTCTTAAAAATAATGTTCATATCCTAATATAAGTTCCAAGAAACACAATTTTTTCTTTTGCTGTGAGAGTTTTTTGATTTATTCGCTATTTTTTGCTATAATAAAGAAAATATTTCTAAATATATTTCTTATGAATATGTGAAATGCAGAAAGAGGCATAGAAGCTGCAAATGATAGTAAGCGTAAAAAAGAAATTTCGCCAATCACTTTTTTACATGCATTTACACGTGATTATGTAGATAATAGACCAAGCACTGTAAAAAATCAGCTGATAGAAGAAGTGATGAATCAGGATAGTCTCTCATGAACTCTTGCTTCAAAATGACTTGCAGAATTTAGAGCAAGCGATGAAAAATATAATGAAATCGAGCTTGATAAAATCGATGTTTACATGCTTCGTAAACAACTCGCAAAATGATATTTGAGTCTCAAACAATCACGAGAAAACTTAGAGCAGTATATCCTGCGAGAATACGAAGTAAACTCTGATGAGTATAACAACAAAATTGCCTCATCAGTGAAAAATCTTTCTCCTATAGAAATATCAAGACTTACGAGAAATAATAATGAACTTCAAAAGTTTTTGAAAAAAGAACTTTCAAGAGACTCTGTACCAACAAGAGTCAAACTTGACGTATTCCAGTGAGTTTCAGAATCTCAAATGCAAGCAAGGTTTAATGGTCTTTCAGAGGACGAGAAAAAGGAGCTCAGACCTATCCTTGTAAAGTTAGGGAATGGAAAAACACCGAGAGAAGACGAAATGAGAGCTCTTATAGAAAGCCCTCTTTTGAGCAGTGATGAAAAAGTGAGATTTATTCATACTTTTCTTCCATATATTACTCTCAGACAAGCAGTTGATACTGGTCTGATTTCAGAGAGCGAGGCAGAAGATAAAAAGAAAAAATATACTCAAAAAGTTCTAGATGGGGTCTCTCTCGATAGTGATAGAAAAGATGAGCTTATATCTCAAATAACAATTTGAGATATAAGGATAAAGACAAAAGATATTGTGACTTCAGGAGACAATGCTGTCAGTATTAGTAAAAATATTTGATTTACTGACTTTACTGATTCATTAGAAAATCAAAGTGCGGACAATCTCAATACTGCTAGATTAAAATGACCAAGCTCTTTTGATCAAATGCTTGCTCTTATTGGAGATATGAACTCAAATAATAGATTTAAAAACCTTCAGTATTTTGCTGCTGGAAATATTATTAAATTTACAAAAGCTTGAGCAGAACAAGAAGAAATCAATTATGTAAAAATCGATGGCTATGATGATGAAAAAAGAGAATTTACTTTTAGAAGTGTGTGAGGAAACACGCTTGATTTGAGCTCTCCATGAAGCCCAGAATCACTCTGATATCTTGAGTTTATAGAATCTCTAAAAAAAAGTAATTCCACAAGTTTTGAAGCTATAGATTCTGATATGCTCAATGCTCAAATTCGATCAGGAAATGTAGAGACCAGTAATTTACAAACTCTCAGTGCTGCAGACTTTGATGGAAGTGAAAATATAGAAAGAAAAAATGAACTTAAGCTTCATGAGATAGAAAGACTTCGTGAAGAAATATCTGAAAAAAGAAACCAATTATCTCTTACAGAAGATGCTGCAAAAAAGAAAGAACTAGAGCAGGAAATTGAGAGATTAGAAACATTTCTAGTAACATTTTCAAATACAGATATTTCAAGCGAAAATGCAGCTGAGATATATAATAGAAATAAGTTTCTTGAGAAACTTAATGAGTTAGATAATGATGGGATAAAACTCTGATTTAAAAGATGAGTTTCATTCACAACAGGGAAAAAAATGGGTGATGAGTGATCTGGTACTTATACGCTTCTGGATAATCCAAATTATGAAGCTTGGACCGTGAGTTTTTATAGTCAAGCGTGAACGGAAACTGCAAATCTCTCTAGTTTTCTTGAAAAATTTAAAGAATCATGAGCAAAGCGAACTAAATCTATTCTCAGTCCAGAGGAAATAATTTCTGAAAATTCATCTTTTGAAGGATATGAGTTCTCAGATGGAAAGTTTATAGCAAAAGATGAAGAAGATCTCGCTGGAAAAAAAGCAGATAGAGAAGCTAAATATTTAGCAAGCACAACTGGAGATACTATTGTAAAAATTAATGATTTTTCTGGGAATTTTGTTAATGTCCAAGTCGGGGAAAGAGAGACAATTACCGATGAAAAAAAGCTCAGAAAAAATGAAAAATCAAAAGATCTCATCAAAATAAAAGGGGCAACGCATGAGCAATGGACGCTAGATGAACTTAATAGATATATCGAAGAACAAAGCCTTGTTCCAGATTGGAAAATTTGAGAAAATCTTACCATTGTTCCGAAAGATCAACAAAACTCAATCAAAAATGGTTTTAAATGGAATGCATGGTCACTCTATGAAATTATTGCTGGGTGAAAGACGGTAGTAGAATGAATCACAGAATCTCTCTCAAGATGAAGCCATGTTAAGTCTGCACATGCTGCGCTAGCAATGTGAAAATTTCTTCCTTGAGAACTCAAAGATGACCTGCAAGCGAAGGTCGAAGCTGCAGAATCAGAAGAAATGGATAAAGCACTGAAGCAGCTGGGTGCTGTAGATTCATGGATGGCGGTAGCCAGAATAGAAAAATGGCTCAAAAATAGAGCAACTTCTGAGGCAAAAAAAGAAGCATGAATACTGTTTATGCTTGAAAAATATTGACATCTTACATCAAAGTGAAAACTTTATCCATATAGATGAAAATTTTTATGGTATGAAGCATTGGGAGGGAAGATCTGAGATGCTTTATATTTAGATACAAAAAAACAAGTAGAAGCAGATGGACAAGTTTTCTCTGAAGAGAAATTAGTACATATGCTATTAAAAAAACAGTGTTATTGACATTGATTTAATGGCATTCATAGACGCTCAAGACTTCATAAAGAGTATGAAAATAAATGGAAATCATGAGTCAATGATGAATTTGAAAAATGAGAAAAAGATGCGAGTAATTTCCGAAATGCAAAAACGATGGTTCGTGAAGGTATGGGTGAGGCTACAGGTGGAACAACGAGCAATGCATTTTGATGGGCAAAAAAAGCTGTAGATAGAGGTGGGAGTCTAGAGGATATGATGCATATCCCTTCTGCGATATTGCTTTCTTGAGCTGCATTTGATCTTGATCAGGTGACATATAACAAGGTGAAGTCACTATGGGATGGAGAAGGACAACCTGTTATTACATTTTTGATGTATTCAAGTAAACAGAATATGCAAATGTACAATAAAGTAGTAAATACACTTTCTCATGAAATTGAGGCTGCCTATCCTACAGAGTTTGCTGGAATATGAAAAAGAGCAGATGATTTATATAAGATGTGACTCAATAGAAAAGAGAAAGAAAAAGTTAGACTGGAAGCAGCGAATAAATTCTGGCAAGATTATGGAGAAGTGCTCTCAAGAGCACTCAATATTAACCTGTCATCTGACGGAAAATTTGATAAAACTGATGATATCATTCGAAGAAAAAAAGAAACTATATCTGAGTTCTGACAATATCACGAATTACTGGAAGCGTCTCCAAGTATGTGAAATGCTTTTAAAAAAGATTATGTTGAGGATTGGGCGGGAGAAACATGAATTTATGGAATAAATATAAATGGCCTCACAAAAAAATATCTCGATCTTTCTCAGGGATGAGGTTTTAGAAATTGACAGACAGCAACGAATATTTGGCTCCAAATAAAAGAAGATGTAAATGCAACTCCTAAAAAACTCTTTGTTTGAAATGATATTAATAGCCCCGAAAACAGAGCAGCACAAGAAGGACATCTCGTAGATATATTTGAGCAATTAATAGGAGGATATCTTGAAATCCATGGTGCAAACCAACAAGCTCTAAGAGGAATGAATAATCCAACTACGTCACTCTGAAGTGCCCTCAATAGCTGGTGAATAAATATGCTTCGAGATTTGTATCAATCATCCTCAGAGGAGGTTGAAGCAGGATGAAGAAGAGAATATTTCAGAAAAGTAGCAGGGAATATAATTTCTTGAAATACAGGTGGAACTGGTTGAATTCCTGAAGTGCTCCAAAGAACAAAATCTGAAACTTCAGCAAATTTAAATCCTCCTTTAAGAGATTAAATTAAAAAAAAACTGTAATTTGAATATTACAGTTTTTTTAATGTATTATTTTTGAGATTTCCAATTTGTGAGCACGGTACTAATTTCTAATTTTTGGGGAGTGCTTTTTGCTATATCTTGCCATTGAACGATAGAGGTAACTTTCATTCTGCTATTGTTTGATGCAGAAGGTCAGAGAGAGTTTCCATTATTGTCTAGATAATCAATTTGTATTTCTCTCGTGTAAAATGGGTTTCCATTTACTCAATAAATTGTTCATCATACTTGCGTGTAAAATCCATTGCTATCTTTACGGATAGCAAACTGTGATCTATAGGTACTATTGCTATAGAAGTTTCAGGCTGCAGGATGACTTCTTCTTGTAATAATAAACTGATTATTAGCATTTTGTGAAATAAGAAGTCATTGTGTAATTCAGTGAGTTATATCAGTACCGACTCAGTTATTTCCAATACAGCTTGAGTTATAATTGAGAGTATTCCAACAATTTCTGTAGTCGGCCGAAAATTTAATCCAGTTTGTATCACGAATATTTGTAAATGATTCGAGTCCATCTCTTGCAATTTGAATGGCTTCTATTCTTCTTGATGTAGAGTCAGAGAGTTTTTGTGACGAAGTTAACAATGTGTAGACTCATACAATTCAAGTTACCACAATAAGTAACACAATCATAGATTCAATTATTGATGTGGCAGAGAGAGAATATTTCATATTGTTTTATCCAAGACTAAAAATATATTTTTTAGTATAAAAAGCTTTGTAAAAATCACAATACTTTTCCCTTTACAAAGTGTATATTTTCTATACAATCCCCGAGCCTTAACCAAAAAATATATGCGCTTTTCAATACATGACGAGCAAAAATTAAAAAATCTCTTACAGGAACACAAAATTCCTGCTTTTCGCTATGGTCAAATTGAAAATGCAATTTATAAAAATTTCATTACAAATTTTGATGATATTCAAACTATCCCAAAAGACCTCAGAGAGCTGTTAAAAGAGCATTGTTTTTATCAATCTTTGAGTGTTGATCATCAAGCAACCAGCTCGAATGGACAAACGACAAAATTTTTATTCAAAACAGAAGATGGATTACTCATTGAAGCAGTAATTATGCGACATCTCTCTGGAAGAAATACTCTTTGTATCAGTTGCCAAGCATGATGTCCAATGGCCTGTACGTTTTGTGCTACATGAAAACTCTGACTTCAAAAAAACCTCCCACTTCACGAAGTAGTAGAGCAAGTTATGTATGCTGCAAATCTTCTCAATAGCGAATGAGCAAAACTCAGAAATATTGTATTTATGTGAATGGGGGAACCTATGCTCAATTATGATGTTATGAAGCAGGCTATTCATATTTTTACAGATCAGAAAAAATTTGATCTTTCCAATAGGAGAGTAACCGTATCTACATGTGGTATCGTTCCTGGAATTAAGAAATTCACGCAAGATTTTCCTCAAACGTCTCTTGCTATTTCTCTTCATGCTCCAAATGATGAAATCAGAAAATCAATCATGCCAGTAGATCACACCTATGATATTGATACACTCATGGCTTCACTTGACGAATATACGCAGAAAACAAACAAAAGAATATTCTATGAATATATTATGATCAATGGAGTAAATGATCATATCAAGCTTGCTGATGAACTGTGAAAACTTCTAGAGGGTAGGCTCGCTCATGTGAATTTTATTCCCTATAATCCAGGAGAAGGAACTGCTTCAGATTGATATTCAACCACTCCAAGATTTATCATAGAAAAATTTCAAAGAATTCTTGAAAAATATGGAGTCGTATCGACTATCAGAGCAACTATGTGAGATGATATTGCCGCTGCTTGCGGCCAGCTTGCAAGAAAGAAAAACGATGAAGAAAAAACTCAGAATTAATTCTGAGTTTTTTAATATAAATATTTTTAAAAACAATTATAGTATTATGTCAAACATAATTACAAGCAATACTTTAGAATTTGCCATTTTTTGATACAATACTCCCATTAATTTTTACGCCTATTTATGAAATCATTGATATTTAAATTATTTTTTACGGTATTAGGGGGATTATTTATTCTTCTGTTTGCTGTGCCTTGGAATTATTTTGGTTTACAAGTTCCATTTTCTGGACCAGATTATAAGCTAGGATTAGATTTACAAGGGGGGATAGAGCTTGATTATCAGGTTGATCTCTCACAAGCAGAGCTTGAAGAAGATTATGATGTGCAGAGAAAAAATTCAATCATTGAATGACTCAAATCAATTATTGATAAAAGAGTAGAATCACTCAATATCAACGATTCAGTTATTACAAGTGCAAGTTATGGAAATGAAGAACATATTATTGTTCAAATTCCACTGAAATGAAATGATTCACTTCAAAGCGCGAATAATATCGAACGAGCAAAAACCGCTATATGAAAAGTTGTCAAAATTGAATTTAAAGAACTCAGAGATGAGATTTTGCAAGAAGATATTGATGAAAGGACGCAGCTTGCTGAATCTGCTTATGATTTATTGCTTTCGAAACCAGAAGAGTTCTCAGTAGAAGCTCAAAGGTATGTAAATAATTATGAGAATGTTGTTTATGGGAATATTCCTGATTTAAATGATATTTTTACGTTTACTTGAAGTGGGGCTAATGAAATTACATTTAATGATGATAATATCTCAACAGAGCTTTTAAGCGTAAAAAATACTGATGATGAAGATGGATATCTAATTGTTATGAAACAATCTGAAAGCAATGATTTTGTCTTTATTGGTCAAGAGCCATCAATATGGAAACCTGCTCAGGATTCACAGGGGAGAGTCTTAAATGATATGTATTTTACAAAAGCTTCCGTACAGTATAACGAAGCATTTCAAGCTATGGTTGAGCTTACATTTAATACCCAGTGAGCAGAAATATTTGGTGAACTTACGAGACGTCTGGTATGACAACCAATGGCGATATTTGTATGATGAGAAATGCTGACAGCACCAACTATAAATGAGCCTATTCTCTCTTGAAGAGCAGTTGTAACAGGGAATTATACACCAGAATCTGCAAATAAGCTCGCAACTGACATCAATACATGAGTTGTTCCTGCTCCAATTTATCTCACGAGCGAAAGAACTATTGATGCAAGGCTATGACAAGATTCACTTGAAAAGATTATTCTTGCAGGTTTTATTGGTTTCACACTTATTCTCGTGTTCCTTGTTTTTATTTATAGAGTATCTGGCCTCATATCTGCAATAGCTCTTTTCACATATATTGTTATCACACTCGCAATATTAAAACAATTCTGAATAGTTCTTACACTGGCAAGTATCGCATGACTCGTTCTTTCTATTGGTATTGCGATTGATGCTAATATCTTGATTTTTGAGAGAATGAAAGACGAAATTAGAAAAGGGAAAACCCTAAGAGAAGCACAAAGAATATGATTTGATAAATCTTTCTCTGCCATTTGGGATGCAAACATAACTGGTCTCATTGTAGCCATAATTCTCTTTATATTCTGAATAAATCTTATTAAGTGATTTGGATTCATCCTCGCGCTGTGAATAATTGTGAGTTTATTTTCTGTGTTTTTTATCTCAAGACTCTTTATACGACTTCTTGCAAGAACAAAAATTAGCAAAGAAAATTTTATAGGGAAATAATATTTTTTAATACAGAGTGATATGAAGTATGAGGTTGTCTATTCAGATGGTTCGGTAAAACAGGTATCTTTTGAAGAAATTATTAAAAAAAATGATAAAAATCTAGTATTCTTTTATCCTCGAGACAATACTCCTGGTTGTACGCTAGAAAATAAAGATTTTTCATGCTTACAAAAGGAGTATCTAGATATGTGAATTCATCTGATTGGAGTTTCAAAAGACTCTACTGAGTCACATAAAAAATTTATTAATGATCATGCCCTGACTTTTCCACTTATATCAGATCCAGAGCTCACTCTCCATAAAAAATTTGAAGCATATGGTGAAAAAAATAATTATGGGAAGATAATACAGTGAGTGATTCGGTCAACATTTCTCTTAGATAACAATTGAAACATTCTTCAGCAGTGGAAAAATGTTAGGGCAAAATGACATGCCCAAAAGGTTCTTCGAGAAATTGAAAAATAAGACATATAAGATGAAAATAAAAGATAATATTCAATTATTTCAAAGTATAATACTCTCTACAATTTTGTTTGTGGGAGTGTTTTTTTATGGTTTAGATATTTCTATTTTAGAAATTTGAGTCGTGTTCATTTTCGTAATTGGATTAGATTTTGTATTTCAAAATTTTGTAAAGCATGTTTGATCGCAGAAAATAATTTTTCCATTTTCATGAGTAAATGCAGCATTTGGAATATGTTTTTTTCTTAGAAGTGAAGATATATGAGTGTATGTTTTAGCAGCTATTATTGCAATTCTCTCAAAATATTTACTGACAATTAGGTGAAAACATTTCTTAAATCCTTCCAATGCTGCTGTGTGTATGATATTACTTATTTTTCCACAGTTTACGTGGGTGAATACGCTTCAGTGGTGAAACTATACATGAGAAATCACGTATCTTTATATAATCGCTGTTTTATGAGTTATATGACTGTGAATTTTTATGATGTTACAAGTACGTAGAATTGTTCATTATTCTTACTTGTATGACTATATTCTCCCATTTTTACTGCTTCATTTTGCTTTATTTTTCATTATTCCATATTATGAACCTTGGAGTTCATTTTTCCTCTTTTTTAATGTTTCTTTTTTCATATTTACTTTCTTCATGATGACGGATCCGAAAACAGTTCCGCATACATCTCTCTGAAGAATATTTTTTGCAGCATCTCTTGTTTTGACATTTTACCTCCTACAATTTCATATAAATGAATCTTATGCAATCCTTTTTTCTCTATTTTATAATACAATTTTACTTCCTGTCATCTGGAATTTAGAAGAAAAACCAAACTATCTTGTATTCTTGTACGTAATGTACTATAGTGTAATAGTAGGGCTTATTATATATTATATAAATATATATTGAGCTCCTGACTTAGTCTTTGATAATATATGTAATCAAATGATTTGTAAGTAATATTTTTTAATTATTTTTTATGTTTCAAAATATTTTTAGATGATGTATTGTGTTTCTTTGAGGAGCAATGATATTTTCTTGAATAGTAATGTCTATTGTGTTTTTTTCTCCTAATAATGCTGACTATTCTCGAACATATATTCCAAAAGTTCAATGAAAAATTAACTTTTTTCAAGATAAATATGGGACTCAATGATATTCTATGAGTTGAAGTCAATTCTGGAGTTCAGAACAATTTTACAATCAATCATTTGAAACCGTAAAAGTTACTTTTTGAAATGAACCAACACAAGCTCCTGAAACTATTACGGAGTCAGTTACTCGCATTACAAGAAATTCACATTAATATATAAAAATTTTTCATGAAAAAATTGATATTCATTATATCTTTATTCATAGTTACTATTCCTCACGTGTATGCTGGTCAAGAAGAAGATGCTTGTTTTGTCTTGTTGAATCAGGCAGTAAAAAATGATTCACGTTTTTCTGATTCAGAGATATTTGTCAATGGAGATCTTACAGAGGTTCTTTTTGATGAAAGTAATAACTCTTATCATGATTTCTCATCTTATGATGGTTTTGTAGATCGAAGAGCTGAAAATCCTGACAATGTATGAAATGGAATTTATGGAGATGAATATTATTTTGACGCGAGAAGAAATAATATAGGAACGATTATTAGTGGGAGTAATTATGTTATTTCACAAATATCATGATTTGGAAAAGATTCAAATTTTGATTTTCCACTCGAGTCTAAATCAGGTCCTCAATTTGGAGATAAATATATATTGAGAGATAATTATTTTAAAGAATATGTACTATATACCCACCATTTAAATTCATATCCCTATGATTTATTAAGCTGTGGAATCGTACGAGTTATTCCACTTTGAGATAGAAGTTTCAGTGATATCAATGAATCTTGATATATGACAAATATTTTGAATGGATCAAAAAATCAACCAAAACTTTGAAATAGAAAATGTGCATCTTGATTTGAGGGGGCCTACAAGAGCCAAGACAGAGAAGACTTTTATCAAATGAAAGCAAATGTGTGCGTTCAAGATTATAATGAAGATGATTACCTAAAGCTCGAGGTGATATCAATTGCGTATGATAATAATTCATATCGTCTCAATGAGTATCTTACTCATCCTATGCAAGTTGAAGCGATGAGAAATAATAGCAACAGTGCGGGATGACTGAAGTGAATTCAGGATGCATTTCGTACTTTGTTAGATGAACGAACCTGTTTTAGTGTGGTTCATGGATATAGGTCAAATCTCCCTGATGGATGTAATAATAATTACAGAAGAGATCTGATTAGTTTTACGCAAACGAGCCTTATTTCAAAAGTCATAGATGCAATTCTTCCTCAGAGTTGGGCGAGTTTAGAAGTTGAAGAAGGGTATCAAGGTTTTGAGTGAGAAGACAGTGGAATGATGGTCTATGGAAATCTGCCGTATAATCTCTATAAAAAACTCGAAAGTATTCCAGATGAGCAATTTAAAGAGTACTTACTTCTCTCTATTCTCCCAAATTTTGATGAAATAGTTCAGTATAGAAAAGACAACAATATAGTACTTTCTCCTTATGAAGAGGTGTTTTTTTCATGTAATATAAACTATGATGAGCGAATGACTATTTTGAAGAATTTTCTTACAAATCTTGATATAGAAAACTTCTCTCTTGCAGATTTATCATATTCAAATAAAAAATTTGGTGATTGTATAGTACCTTATCCTGATAAGGATAATTTAAATACTGTTGTTGAAGGTTCTTTTATGTCGAATCAAGTACTTGCACAAAAGATTTCTTGAACCTATGATAATGGTGAAGTTTCTGCTGAAATGCAGGAGTTTATAACAGAAAGAAATAAAATTTTATGAGAGTACAATGCGTCACTTGATGATATTGATGCTCAATTTAATCGTGGTGAACTGGATTATACAAAAATGCTTGAATTGAAACAACAACTTGAGGTAAAATTTGATCAGCAGTTACAAGACTTTTCACTTGATTCAGATCAAATTGAAGATGTCATCATAGAATCACAAGAAGAAAATGATCTCATAGAGACATCAGATTCTTTAGCTATAAGCATTATGAAAGTATTATTAGTTGCAGTATTAGTTCTGTGAGGATTAGCTTTGATAATAATTCCTTATATTTCAAAGAATAAAAACAAAAATAAAACAATAAAACAGTAATTATGAAAAAATTAATCATTCTCTTTTTTCTCTTTTTTTCATGTTTTTCATGAGTGAATGCAAACTGGAGTTCTTACACTCCTATAAATGGTGATAATGAATTTATTAAACAGCATTGAGTTCATGAACTTAATGTATTTGAAGATTATATTATAAACCCATTTAATAATTCAACTATAGTTGAGAATAAAGTGGTTTGCAGCTGAAATAATTGTCCTTGTGGCGCAAGTTGATGTGAATATATATCAAACTACAGTGTTGATGGGAGAGTCTTTAACACTTCACATCCAAAATACAAAAGTTTTTGAGAGACAAGAAAATGAACAACTCAGCAAGAACCATGAATCAGCTATAGAATTGTTTATAGAGAAAATACGTACTCAAATATAAATGGTATAACTGTTCCAAATCAGCAAGTGACAGTCAGAAAGTATTATTCTGCGCAATTTAAGCATGATACGACCTATCCGACTTGTGGAGAAGTACGATATTATGACGATGCTGAGCTCACTAGACCATTTACCTATAACTGATGATGGCTTAATGAACCTAAATATTATACAATGGTTTGTCAGGATTCTCAGACCTGATGTAAATGTGAGCCTGATGATGAAAATTGTATTATAAGAAATGGGGAAGTTATCTCTGCTCCTCAGCTGCTTGGTCATAAAGTGCAGCCTACTGTTAGTTTTATCAATCGTGTCGCACTCAATGATACTGCTTGTACACCTGGATGAAGCTTTCCTGAAGTATTATATGATCTCAAGACACCTAAGGTTGATTTGAGTTTTTGATGAGATGTATTGCCTTTAAATATAGAAACAAAAAGAAAATACGATATCACTGCATGAAAAAAATTAGATGCTCTAGAAACTCCATGAGTTCTTTCATATACACTAAGTGGTGGAATTGATAGACTTGCAGGATGAAAAGATTTTCTTTTGTCAGTGGAAGACGTATACCTTGATACATCTGTTCATGGAGTATCAGGGCTTAAAACATTTAATTATAAAGTATTTAGAAATACAAATCAGACTCATACACCTATTTCAAGAGTTGATCTTGCGAGTTGTTCTTGAACGAGAAATTACCCACAATATAATACAGATGGATCTATAGAAACTACTGATTATAGAGAGCAGAGTTTTAGTTGTCCAGAGATACAAAAAAGTTGAAAATATACTATAGTAATATATGCAGAAGATTGGGCTTGAAACAAAACAACGGTAAAAATACCTGTAAGTATTTATCCAAATGAAGTGAGAATCGCTCAATCGAGTATTGTTTCGCAAGGTGCTTCTTGAACACAATATGCTAATAATTCAGATGTATATGACTACAAAGTCACTCTGAGAGATGCATATTCTAATCCTATTTATAATAAGGCTTTTTGAACTATAACTCAATCAATTCAATCATATTCTGGTTGAAATGAGATTCTCTTAAGTGATAATTCTGATGCATTAAAAATTACTCCTTCTGGAGCAATTACAACAGATAACCAATGAAGTTTTCAATTTAAAGTTTCATCATTGAAACCATGAAACTTTACAGAAAGATTTAGTATCTCATATGATTTTTGGAATGAAAAGTATACTCAAAACTTGCCTGCAAAGAGTTTTTATATAACTAACAATGGAGAAAATACTTTTAAAAAACCATTTTCAGCAACTATAACGATGACAGGACCTGGTACAAATATTGAACTCGGGACTCTCCAGAATTATAAAATAGACATAATGAATGAATGATCTATTTCATGACTTTCAAATGGAAGATTAAATCTAACTCAAAGTAGTGTTTGATTCTCCTCTCCTCATTACTTTGATGTGTTTTCTAATGTAGATAATATATTTTCACTTGCTGACCCTGTCTGTAGTTTTGATGGACAAATAAATACTTCAAGTAGTGCTGGAGCATTAGATGCTCCTGAGATAGATGTTGATAATATGGAGATACGATATAGAATTTGAGGAAAAAATGTATCCTATATTCTTGATGAATTTTCAATTGCTGGATGTGATGTTTCTACGCTTGGGCTCAAAATTACTGGAAATATTCAAGGAAATGGGAAGTCTGAGATTACTGGTCAAACTGAAAATTTCTCAGATCTTTCTACTTCTGAGCTAAGAAATAGTATTAGAAAAAATGCCTACAATCTTATCTGAGGTATGACTTCATGACAAATAGTAAATAATGTACGCTATGTAGAATGAAACGTGACTCTTGGATGAGAAATATCATGATATGAAACAGTCGTTGTTAAAAATTGAAACGTATTCATAACTTCAAATCTCAATATGAGCGAAAAAACGCTTGGTATAATTGTTTTAAAAGATACGTGATATTCACTTGAGTCAGATTACAATACCTCTTGAAACATATATATTGCTAATAATGTAACTCAAATTCATGCAGCACTCTATGCTGATGGAGCACTCAGAAGTGCTAGAAGTAATGGAACAAGTTATTCAGATAGCGTACTGTGAACAAAACTAAGACTCAAAGGCGTACTTTTTTCTAAAAATACTGTTTGATGAGCTGTAGCAGCATGAGGAGACTTATTACTCCCTGGATGAGGAATTACAACTGATGTTCTTCTTGCAAAAATATATGATTTGAACTATGTTCGTAGAGCACAAACATGTGGTGATGATTATTCTTTCTTGATAGAATATAATCCAAAAATTCAATCGAATCCACCAAAATGATTTTCATTTTAATACAAAATAAAAACAGAACTCTAGAGTTCTGTTTTTATTTTGTATCTGAGTGTATCAACATTTCATGCTCACAGAAGTAAAATGATACTAGAGTTTGGATGCTCATCATCATAGTTTTCTATGAGCTTTACAGAGTTATCTAGTCACTGTCAATTGGAGATCTTACTATGATGTATATGTTCTACAAATATATCTGTATTCATTTTATTCTTATCTTCCTGACTATCGCGAGACTCATAAATATTTGGAATCAGCAGGCTATCTGCGTCGACAAATGCATCTTTAAAGCCTTCTAAAAGTTCAATCGTTCGTGAGTATTGATGAGGTTGAAATACGACAAAGAGTTTTTTTTCTGGATTTCACTCTTTGAGTGCAGAGAGTGTTTTTAAGACTTCCGTAGGATGATGACCATAGTCACTCATCAAGAGGTTGTTATTTTTTGTATATCATATTTTTTCCATTCGTCTCCATACTCCTGAATATTCTTCTAAACTCTCTAAAACAGTAATTTCATCGATTCAAACGAGATGTCCTACAATATAAGCGAGTTTTGCATCAAAGAGGATATGATTTCAAGGAATATGAAGTATGATTTTAGGAAAAAATACTTTTTCAGCCTCAAACTCAAAATATCAATCAAAAACAGATATGTAGTTTATATCTTCTCTGATTGAATGGAGAGACTGAGCATTTGAATCATCTCCTGGGAGTAAACAAAATCCTCAAGGTTTGATATTATCTATAAATTTTTTAAAAGCGAGAACATAACTCTCTGGCGTTTTAAAAAAATCTGCATGGTCATATTCTATATTTGTGATGACTCATACGAGCGGCTTATAGGCAAGAAAGTGCTCTTTATACTCACAGGCTTCAATCACAAATAAATTCCTATCCTCTCATCTGCGGTAAAAGTTTTTTCACTCAAATTCTTTGAGCAGTGTTCAAACAATGCTCACAAAATTTTCTCGTGAATTTTTGAGTATTTGTGAAATCATACTACTGGTAGTAGATTTTCCATGAGTCCCTGTCACGGCTATGAGGTTATATTCGTTTACAATTTCTCAGAGTCCTTGAGAATATTTCAGCAGTGGTATATCTAGTTCTTTTCATTTTGAAAGCTCTTTTTGACTGAGAGGAACCGCTTCTGAATATATTATTTTTTCTAACTCATTTGTAATTCTGTTCTCATCGGATCATATGATAATATCACAGCCTTCACAGATAAGACTATGAATAAGCTCAGAGTCACTATTATCACTTCACCAAACTTCATATCACTGTGAGAGGTAATATCTGGCCAGTGCAGATACTCCGATTCATCAAATTCCACAAAAATATATTCTTTTCTTTTTCATATTTAGATATTTTTTTTTAATAGTTCTGAGATATGTGTATAGATTTCATTTTCTAAATCTATCAGTTCTTCCTCTGAAAATTTTGAAAGCACCCAGTCAGATATTTCATACCTCTCATCAAGTCAAACTCATACTTTAATCCTCTTCCAAGCGTCTGAGAAGTGTGCAATGATACTTTTGACTCCATTGTGTCATCCAGCACTTCATTTCTCTCTGAGGCGAATTTTTCAAAAATCCATACTCATGTCATCATAGATCACTATGAAATCTTCTCAGGAAAGCTTATAAAAATTACATATTTTTCTCAGAGAATCTCAAGACAGATTCATAAAAGTTTGAGGCTTTACAAGCATTACTTTTTCTCATCATAAAGTTCCCTCAGAAATATCTGCTGTAAATTTAGATTCATATTTCCAAGAAGAAAAATTATTTTCTTTTTGGAAGAGGTCTAAAAAAATAAATCAGAGATTGTGACGAGTCTGTTTATATTTCTCTCAAGGATTTCAGAGTCAAACGATAAGCTTCATAAAAAAAATATACTACTAATATTATACAGTAGTATATGTAAAAAATGCATATTGAGAACTATTTTCTTCTCATAATTACGTTGTTTTAATACTTTCAAAAAAATCTAAAATATCTCGGTCTATTTGTTTTTGTCACTTCAGTACTCTGAGGATATTTTTCATCATTTTTTGTATTGCATCTTCAAAGTCTTTGCCAGTTGCTCAAATTCGTTTTCTAAACGAATTTGCTATGTTTTTTGAAGCGCTAGTTGGGCATAAGAAATATATTTCTTTTCCTCATAATATATGTTTCACCAAATTTTTACAACTATAGAGCATTCCAGCATACTCAAATTCTACTGTTATATCATTTGATTCTGCCTGCGTCAATAGACGATACTCCAGTCCATCTATTTCTCATTCAATTTTTGGAGTCTCATCTATATTGTTTTCTCTTGGAGGAAAATCTTCTGGAAATATTTTTGAGAGTTCAGCATATATAAATTCACGCATGTTTTTTTCAATTTCTGCAAGGTTTTTTCCACTTATTTTCTTATTTGAAATACTTCATTTTCAATGAAAAAATGAATGATAATATCATTGTTGGTTTTCTTGAGTTTGGATAGTTCAAATCTCTATAGTAACTCACTGAATTTGTACAATGGCAGTTCACAGTGTCCCTTTAAAATAAAACTCTACTTTTCATGGTTCTGCGGATAAGATAGATGGTTGTAACTTCACAAAAAATTCATCTTTTGCTATAATTTCTTCTGATTTTGGTTCTAAATTTCTGTCTTGCGATTGCTGCATTTCAAGTAGCTTGAGAGCTCTCTGTCTTACAATGAGTGGATGCTGAGAAAAATCATATTCTTGAAGAACATTTCATTTAAACTCCGAGATTCATTCTCCTCATAGGGTATCACAATCGGCATCACCATATCATGTATCAACCACAAAACCATCACTATCTTCGATATATGATGGTAAGTCTTCTCAAAAATGTCAGTCTCAATAATAATTTCAAGACAATTCTGTATTCATACACACAGTCAATACAAATATATTAAAATAAATTATAAAATAATTTTAATATATAGCAATACTAAAAGTGTTTTTTAATAAATGTAAGCTGAAACCAAGTACCAAATTTTGAAAAATATTTGAAAAAAGCACTGCTTGATGTTTTTTCTAACAGCCCAAAATCAAATATATAAATATTTTCTCCATCAGAAAAGAGATTATGAATCGTATTTGGATGAGTAAGAATATCACTTCACAAAAGATCAAGAAAAAATCATTCCTCTTTCCACATAATTTCATTTGCAATGATGATACGTGAAAATTTTGAAAGAAGCATTGGATTGCTTTCAAGCTGCTTTTTTGTGATTTGCTTTCCAAGGATTTCTTTTTGTTTTATGACGTAATTTCCATCATTGTCTTTGAGAATTTCTGTTTTAGGAATGGTGACAATCGGTCAGAAATATTTTTTGATTTTTGTGAGTGCTTCGACAACTTTTTCATATGAATTCACGTGCCGATACATAGTACGTTTATACAGGGCTGTAGGCATTTTATAGTAATGGTCTCAATCCCTAAAAACAAAATTTTCTCAGAGAATTCTCCATGAAAATTTTCACTGTGCCTTTTTCTTTATTTCTTCTGCTTGTTTCACTATTTCATAAATTTTTTATGGATATTCTTGAGCTGTGGATTCGTCACATGCGTATATACTTGTGTAGTTGTAATACTTGAGTGTCAGAGCATTTCCTGAATACTTCGAAGATCTGCTCAAGCTCAAAGAAGTGTTGTGGCAAAGCTATGTCTGAGCGTATGCGCTGAAATGTTTTTGAGAATACAGGCCTTAGTCGCATAATTTTTTATCATTCCAGTAATAAAAAATCTTGAGAGTCTCATTTTATCATCTTCAAGTATATCAATATTATCTGCATGCACATTGTGCCTGAGAAAGAGGGGAGAGAGATGGTCTGTTCGAGCATTTAAATACTCTCGTATTAATTCTGCAGCATGCTGTGTAAGGTACACAGTTCTGATTTTTCGTCCCTTTCAGCGTATTGCAAATTCAAGAGTTTCAAGATTTATATCTTTTTTATTGAGCGCAGTGAGCTCAGAAATACGAAGTCAAGTGGAGTAGATACATTGCATGATTGCAAGATCTCTTTTTCAGATTATCGTATTGGTATTTGGGGCTCAAAAAAGTCTTTCAAGTTCTTCGGTAGAGAGAAACTCGACTCTTCTTGGTTCTGCTTTTATGAGATCTATGCTCGTAGCTGAGAGAGATTTTTCTCACTGTTTTTCTAAATAGCGTAGAAAACTACGAAGTGTAATCATGTAGGCATTAGCCGTTTTGATAGAAATTTTTTTTGATCATTTGTATAGATAGCTTCGAAATCATTCTGCTATTTTGAGAGTTATTTCATCTACGGTAAATTCAAAACTATCAATATTTTTTTCTTCTAAATATTCTGAAAATTTTTCAAGGTGTCTGCTATATTGTTCTACCGTTTTTTCAGATTTATTTTTGATTACTTCGAGCCAATCTAGGAAATTTTCTCGTGCCTCTTGAAATTTCATATTTATATATTATTGGGATCAAAACTAGGATTTTTTTTAATGAAATTTTGAATAGGAATAAAAAGATTATCTCATAGGGCTTTCATTTCATTCCATGAGAGCCATTCCCACTCCTGAATTTTATCTGGCTCACAAACCTGAACATTACCAGTATACTTTTTTATAATGGGAAATATGGTGATGTAATGCTTATTATCCTCACTCATAAAATCATCAGTGATATCATACACATCCACTTGAGGTTTCATTGCTTGCAATGAAGTTTCTTCCTCTAATTCTCTAAGAGCACACTCTTGTATGGATTCTCAAAATTCTAAATGTCATCATGGAAATCAGTATCTTCAAGCTCAGTGTGAATTCTTTCTTTTTCATATTAGAATTTTATTTTCTGGAGAAATGACTATAACTCATACACCAACTCTTACAAAATTTTCCATAATTTTTTATTACACGATAATTTCTGGCTTACCATCAGTAATGAGAACAGTGTGTTCAAATTGACATCCAATACTTCCATCTTCGATGTATATTTCCCAATCTCCTTCATCTACAATTTTTCAAGATGAAAATCAGAGTATTGGTTCGATAGCTATAGTCATTCAAGCTTTGAGCTTCGTTCATTGACCTGGTTCTCCATAGTTGTAGATGTATGGATGTTCATGAAGTGTTTTTCCAACTCAGTGACCAGTAAGCTCTCTAATAATATGATATCAGTGTGCATTCACATAGCTTTCTACAGCATTTCATATATCTCATACTCTATTTCAAGCTACTGCTTTCTCTAAAGCTAATTTAAGAGCAGTTTCTCATACTTTTAAAAATGCTACCTTTTTAGGAAATTTTTCTTCATCGCCTATAAGCATAGTAAAAGCTGCATCGGTACAGATTCAATACTTTTTATCCTTTACTCCAAAGTCTATAGTTACAACATCTCATTCTTTAAATACAATACTTTCAAGAGGTCTTCCATGCACTACTACATCGTTCACACTTGTCTGAAGGGTATATTTATATCCATATACTCATGTAAAAGCAGAAAGAACTCAAGCGTCAATACACATTTTGAGTGCCAAGTCGTCAACCTGCTTTGCGCATACTCAAGGAGCAAGCATTTGTTTTATAGCCGTAAAAATCTTGTTATGGATTTGGCCATTTTTTCGCATTATTTCTAGTTCTTTTTTACTGAGCATGTATAAGAAATTATATTTTTACGTATTATAAAAATAAATATGTGATTGTAAAATATTAGTCGTAGCTACATCGACCTCATCATCCTGGTTTTTCACAAGCCTCAGTCGCAACGTCTTTATATTTATCAAGAAGATTTATACTACGAACCAGAGAAAAATGCATTCTGAGAATTCTTGCTTGTAATTCTTGACTTACGGTGTCTTGAACAAAGGCAAATGGTTTTTGGTCTTCAAAAAGAGTATGAATACTTTTCTCAATCGTTTGTGTGTCTTGCACCTCGGAGTCTACTTGAGCCAATACTACAAAAGGAACTTTTTCTTCTCCATCAAACTTTTCTAAAAGAGTTTGCTGAAAAGTATCAGCTTCCTGAGTAATATTTGCTTGAGTATAATTACTAGAATTTGTAAGTGGATCAGAGCTTGAAAGTCATGATTCATTATACCTCTCTAGATTTCATAGTACTATATCTGCTTGCTGCGTATTTATTCATTGTCCTTGGAGATAATCTGAAAGAAGGGCTCTTTCATTCTCTGCATTGTTTTGTGGATTTCAACCTCGAAGCATAGCCCAGGCTGCTTTCCATTGCGCTACGCCCTGTTTATAAGAATCATTTTTAAAAGAAATATTTTGTATTTTCTCTCTAAAATTTGCGAGACTTCCATCTTCACACAGAGAACAATTAGTGAGAGTATCTTTGTTATAGGTGGAGAGTATCTCAGAGATAAATCAAGAAGATACAAGTTTAATTTCTTCTCAGTTTGGAGCAAGCGCTGGTTTTTCAAGTACTGATGACTGGAAGAGCTGAATGATGAGATTGTTATTATTGATGAGGCTTGCCAATACTTGTCCTGCACTTGCATCAGGAATGGAACAATTACTGATTCATTCACATACATTTTCAATCATAACACTAGAACTTCATCTTTTGGCAGACTTTTCGAGAATTTGTGTCAATTTTTCACTTTCTTGAGTGAGAAGTCTATGGTCTCTTTTTACTGGAGCTGGGACTTCATTTGTAATTCCTAGCGTTATCCAAAAATCAAAACTTCCGTAATGTTCTTTAAAAGAGAGTATAGAATTCAGAGATGCCATTACTCTATTCTTTGTCGCTTTTATGTCTCGCTCTACTCATACTGGTCTCTCTTGATCTGGAGCAGCAGATTGTATCTCTGATTCTGCATCAGACATTTTTTCTATGAGTTTTTGCGTGATTTCTCAAAGATTTTCTAAATACTCAGTGAGGAGAGGAGAAGGCGCATCAACAATAGTACATGAACTCTCACATGTATTTGCAAAAGCAGATGAGCTTATACATGTAAAACAGACTATTCAGATGATGGAAAAAATTATTTTTTTCATGTTCTCTTAATTATTTGTTCTGGTAGGAATTTGTTTGAGTCTTTGCACATGGTCTGTAAATCCTATTGCAAAGTCCTCAATAGCAGCCGTAAATCTCTCAAGTTCACTAAATTGGTCTGAGAATTTTTTCATATCATCATAACTGATTGATTTGTCCGTAGCAATTGAGAGAATTCTATTATTTTCACTGAGCGCTGCCTGGAATCGACTCAGTTCATTGAGACGTCTTTCAGGGTATTGTGTTGGCATTCCGGCTGAAGTTTGAAACACTTTTTGCTCTTCTTCAAAGGTCCCAGTTCTAGAAATTTTTCTAAATATTTGTAGGTCGTTTCTTCTTTCATAATCAAGCGTCAGATTCTTGTAGTATGCAAGTAACTTTTCTTCACTTAATGATCCTTCTGGAGCACTATCTTCATCGCTTGACTCTAAGTCTAAAATTGGAACAGGCTTTGTTTGTACTTCAAGTCAAAAACCTCTGAGCATACCAGGTAAGTCTTTTATAATTGCTCAAATTTCAAAGTTATTTGTCTGCATTTTATGCTGCGTCAAAGAGGCGTTTGCAGGTTTTTCTAAATTTTCCCCAGCTTTTGCAAGAATAGTCTCTATTGTCACAGTACTTCATCCAGCAAGTCCATAATCTGAGCTGACCATTTCTATGACAATACAGAAAAAACTACTTGGGTCACATCCCCACGAGTCAGTAACACTATCATATGTTCCTGCTGCTGGCGCTGCTGCTATTGGTCATCCCCATAAGCTTCCATCAATTCAGAAATCGTCCGGGTATTCCCATACGTTTACGTATGGAGTATATCATCCTGGATTTTCAATATCATTTATGATATCTTCAAGCTCGTCATCATCCAGTCAGCTGGTATCTCCAGGCAAACAAACATAACTATGATATACAGATTCATCATCTATTATATCATCTATTTCGCTTCATAGAGTATCATCTGTTTCGTCTTCTTCTTCATCTCACGTTTCTTCTTCATCAGGAGTATCTTCATATAAGTAGTCCTTGTTTTCTTCTAAGAAATCATCGAGTGATTCATCTCAGCTTTTTTCACTTTCGACTCACTCGTATTCAAATTCTTCAGAGAAAATAATTTTATCAATTTCTTCTAAATCTGTAATAAGATCAAAAGGGGAGTTCTCTATATTTCCGTCGTTATAGAGTCAAATTCTCATTATATCATACGTAGCATCAGATTTTTCTTGTGCTCTTCTTGAAAAAGTATTTTTTACATAGGTGAGTCAAGCAGTTACTTCTTCTACTAATTGAGTAGGTGCACGACCACCTTCAAACCCGCAGGCATTCAGAATTGCTTGAACTTGATTTTCACCCTCGTTTCATAAAAGTTCTTCGATATGAGCTGTAGTATTAATTTCACAGTTGATTCATCTATCAGCTAATATTGGTCCAACAACTTCAGCAACGCTGGCTTCTCATTGACCTGTCATTTCGTATTCGTATTGCTTTCTTTCAAGTTCATCAAAACCTTCGTCTATTTGTTTATATAAATCAAGTCCTAAATCTTCTCACAAAAAAGCACTACTTTGAGCCTGAGACGACAAAAAACATATTCCTACAAGGAGAAAAAAATATATTTTTCATCTACAATTCATCGAGCCTATTTTATTAAAACTAGTATTGCTCTATAATAGCAAAAAATACAGACTTTTCATCATTTTTTACAAAAGGGATTTGACAATAAAAAATATCATATCGAAATATGATATTTTTTATTGTTTTATTTTACTTCTATTCAGTTTTTTGAGCTACTGAGTGTGAAGTCTTTTTTTGATGATGAGTTTAATATTTTTTCTGCAATTTGATCTTCGATTTTGTCAGTGATAAATCGCCTAATTTCTCTTGCTCAGAACTCTGGATTATACACTTCTTTCGCAATGGCATTCACTACTTTTGTGTCGTATGAGAGTGTCATTCATTGCAATTCTAGTCTCTTTTGAAATTTTGAGAGATTGAGTTTCACAATTTTTTTAATGGAAGCAGTATCAAGTGGATTAAATACGATGACCTTATCAATTCTATTTATAAATTCTGGAGAGAAATATTCTGTAAGAGATCATTTTATTCGCTCTTCAGCTTTTTCATAATCACTGAGTATTTTACTTTCTTCACTGTCTGAAATATCAAATCAGATTTGTGAAGCCTTTTCTGAAAATTCTTCTTGTCAGATATTAGAAGTCATGATAATAATGGTATTTTTGAAGTTGATATTTCTTCCTTTATTATCGCTTACCACTCCATCTTCTAGAATTTGTAGGAGAACATTATAGACTTCAACATCTGCTTTTTCAATTTCATCAAATAGAACGATAGAATATGGCTTTTTACGTACTTTTTCTGTCAGTTGACCTCATTCTTCATATCACACATATCAAGCTGAGGCACCAATAAGTTTATTGGCTGAAGTCTTATCAGCGTACTCTGACATATCTATTTTGATGAGAGAAGATTCATCTCAAAAATATTCTCTGGCAAGGACTTTTACTAGCTCTGTTTTTCCCACTCATGTTGGCCCAAGAAAGAGAAAACTTCCAAGTGGTCTATGGGGTTCTCCAATACCAGTTTTGCTTCTAATAACAGATTTAGAAATAGCCTCTATTGCTTCATCTTGGGCAATAATTTGCTTTTTCATCGCAGCTGGGAGTTTTTTCAGCCGGTCTATTTCATTTTTTGAAAGATTTGCTACTGGAATCCCTGTAGTGATAGAGAGCACTTTATGAATATCCTCAGGAGTAACCCAGAATCTTTTTTCTTTTGGTATCGAAAATTTCTTTTTGAGTTTCTGAATTTCTTTTTCGTATTTTGCTGATGTTTCTTTATAAATAACAGCTTTTTTATATTGTCCTGAAATGACAGCATCCTCAATTTTTTTTGCATTTTTTGCCATTTTTTCTTTTATTTTTTTGATTTCTGCCTCATCATAGTTGTATTTCATAGACTTCATTGAGCAGGCTTCATCTACAAGATCAATAGCTTTATCAGGTAGTTGTCTGTCTGTGATATATCGTACTGAGAGTTCTACCGCTTGAGTAATAGCATCCTCTGATATATTGAGATTGTGATATTCCTCAAATACCTCTTTGAGACCAGATATGATTTCAATAGCTGTTTTTGTGTCTGGTTCACCAGCTACGATTTTTTGAAAACGTCTTTCCAAAGCTGGATCTTTTTCTATATATTTCTGATATTCTCAGAGAGTTGTTGCTCCAATAACTCTGATTTTTCCTCGCCCCATTGCTGGCTTCAAGATATTAGAAGCGTCTAAACTTCCTTCTCCTCCTCAAGCTCCAATTATGGTATGAATTTCATCAATAAAAAGCAGTACTTCATTTTCTACTTTACTCGCTTCATCAATGATTTGTTTAATTCGAGACTCAAATTCACCACGAAATTTTGTTCCAGCTACGAGAGAAGACATATCAAGTGAGAGAATTCTCTTATCTCTCATAGAAAATGGAACTTGGCCATTTGCAATTCTTAAAGCAAGTCATTCTACAATTGCCGTTTTCCCAACTCATGCCTCTCAGACAAGACATGGATTATTTTTTGTTTTTCTATTGAGGATTCAGATAAGTCGCTCTATTTCAAGTTCTCGCCCAATAATATTATCAATTTTTCACTCTCTTGCTTCTGAGGTAAGATCAGTAGAGAAAAAATCCAGTGCAGGAGTACTTGATTCTACTTTTTTCGCATTTCCTGCTGGATTTGCATCAAATGGTATTGCTTCTTCTTCTCACATATTTCCTTTCAGTCATGAAAAAATATTTTCTGCAAGATTTCCAAACAGTTTTTCTATCGAGTCATCTGCATCATCGTCATTTTTTGAAATATTCTTAGGATTCACTCCGTCTGTTGTTTCAAGCTTGAGTAAATCGCGAATATTCGTTTCAAGATCACTTGGATTAATTCCGATATATTCTAAGAAATTTGGGAGCCATGTATCATTTGTAAGCAGGGAGAGCATAAGGTCTTCAAGAGTTGCTTTTGATTTTACATGGGAAGCTGCGATTTTTACGCTTCCTAAAATAATATCTTTACATTTTTGACTCATACCACTATAGACTCCTTTTCTTTTGCTTGGAAGTACATTAAAGAGTCATTTATTTATAATCTCAAGAGTAAGTTTTTTATCAATTCCATAGAGCGTGAGGATTTCAGATATCCCTCCATCAGCATTTTCTACAAGTTCAAAGAAAATGTCTTCAGGTTGTAAACTTTTAAAGCCAATTTCTCGAGTTTTGTTTTCAGCATTGATGAGTGTTTTTTTATATCCATCAGAAAAATTATTGTATACCATAGATTTTGTTTGTGTTGTTTATAAAGTTCTCCCCAAAGTTTAGAGTAATTTATATTCTTGTAAAGCTGGGAACTTCACTTTATGTTAAAAAATACTCTTGCAGGTAAGCTAGAAAATAATATACTTATTTTATACTAAATTCTTACGTAAGAACAGTAAACTTTCTGTACAATTTTATTTTCTCATTAATAAACACATGTTTTGAAGAAAAGTACTATTTCTCGCTGCAGGATACGTTGCAGGTAATGTTGTAGCATCTATGTACGGGAAAAATAAAAAAACCGTAAAAAATGTAAAATCAAAAGAAGATATTCGCTCTATGGTTGATAATTTTCTTGATACACAAAAAAACTTTATTTCAGATGTAGAACAAAAATATGTTTCAGAAGGGAATAGAGAAAAAATAGCTGAAAAAAAAGCAGAATTTAAAAAATACGCAGAAAAATATCAGAAACAGGGGAAAGAATTGATCGATGAACTGCAAAAAAACAAAGAAGCAGGGAAGAAAAAAGCAGGTTCTCTCATATCTAGGTTCTTAGGTGGAGTAAGAAACATGCTCTCTGTAGCTGATGAAAAACTCGATACAGCAGAGAAAAAAATAGCTCAAACAGATGCAAAAGTTGCAAAAGCAAAAGCAGAAGTCGAAGCTAAAAAATAATTATTACTCAATAAAAAAAACTCAGAGATTTTCTCTGAGTTTTTTTTATCAACCGCATTTTGACAAAATATCTTTATATATGTTATTGTATAAATGTATAATTAAATAAATATTTCCTAAAAATTACAAATGATATTTATAAAAAATATAAAAGATACATTGAAAAATTCTGTTATTTCTCAATTTTGAGAAAATAGTTCTACTTGAGTAGATAGTTCAAATGAATCACAAGATACTAATAATGAACAAATCTCTACAAATGATTATGAAAATATTAGAAGTATAGTAAGCAATACAAGAGATATGGAAGCTAATGATCCAGAAAATATGCAAGACGTTGATACTATATTAGATGGTCTTTCTGATTCAAGCACACCATGAACTCGTGTGGGAGGAAATGAAGGTGGTGGATGAGAAGGATGAGTACAATCATGAGGAAGAGAAAATATGGATTCAAGTACTCCATGAACTCATGGAGGCTGAAATGAAGGTGGTGGATGAGAAGGATGAGTACAATCATGAGGAAGAGAAAATATGGATTCAAGTACTCCATGAACTCATGGAGGCTGAAATGAAGGAGGGGGTTCTATTGGTAATAATATTAGTACAAATAATAGAGCTTAATTTAGACTAAAAAACCTCAGAGAATCTTCTCTGAGGTTTTTTAGTCTTTAGACTCTTAGTCTTCTAATTGTTCACCAACTTCTCCAGATATTTTGATATTAGGAGTAAGTGTTTTTGATCCTGACTTCCATCTTGCAGGACATGCAACTCAAGGATTAGCTCCCATGAATTGGAGTGCCTCTATTTTTCTAATGAGTTCCTCAGAATTTCTTCCAAGAGGTCCTGAAGTTACTTCAATTCCTCTGATAATTCCTTCTGGATCAATTATAAACGTTCCTCTTCCTGCAATACCCGTTTTTTCATCAAGGATATTGTATGCATCAGCAGTCCCAAGATTATGGTCAGAAAGCATTTTATATGGGAATTTCTTCATAAGTGTTTCATGTTTTGTCCATGCTCTGTGAGAATAAACTGTATCAGTTGATACGGCAAGAACTTCTACACCCATTTCTTTGAATGTCTCCTCTGATTCAGCCATATCTTTGAGTTCTGTAGGACAAACAAAGGTAAAGTCTGCTGGGTAGAAAAATAAAACAGTCCATTTTCCTTTCATATCTTCTAGATGAAGCATTCCTTCATCATCTTTTTTAGGACAATAGTATGGGAGTTCAAAAACTGGTGCTGGGCAGTCAATTTTTGCAATCATAAAATCATCCACCATATGATTACACATAAATTTTTATTTAAAAAATAAGCACCGTGATTTTAGTGCTTATATTTTTTGAGTCAACCTTTAATTCTATCTATATAACATTTACAGTAACCTGCGTTTCTCATATATTAAATTCAAAGTCTACTGCTTCTATTCGTATAGTGTTTTGCCCAGGCTCTAAATTATCTGTAGAAATGACTTGTGTAAATTCTCTTCATGTAAGTCCTATTTTATGAGCATTTCCGTTGATATAAATATTAATAGAACGTATACTAGAGATATCTGTGACCGTTCCTCTCAGATTAAAAAAATCTCCTTCGTAGAGAGAAATACTGTTATCTGATGGGTTGGTAACGGTAATCTCTGGTGCGACAGTGTCACTACTGATGACATCTACACTGTAAGATGTTCCCTGTGAATAATACTGTGAATCAATGGCTCTAAAAACTAGATTTTTTCTTCCACTTGTTCCTTTTGGTATAGGAATATCTCATGCATATACTCACTGTGTATCACCTGATAAATTTATTTGTTTAATTTTTTCATCATCAAGATATACATCAATTTGTTTGAGAGGACTATCACTTTGATATCAAATCTGCATGTAATTTGAACCTGCAACGAGTGTATCTCCATTTTGAATATCTGCTCCTACTTCTATATTTCATGCTATTCATGTTCTCTCACAGGCTTCAGGATTTATGGCTGTTATGTAGTCATTTCCTAAGCCAAATTGAGATAAAAAGTCTGAGGATCTTAGCCATGCTTGAACAGGTTGTTCCCAAGCTGGATCATTAGGCCTGAGAGACTGAAGAGAGAGAACATTAACATTTCCAATTGCGGAAATAGGTGTTCTCTCATTCACAGGTCCGTTACAAAGTAAATCTACTTGAATAGGCTTCAAACTACTATCATAATTTGTTGGGGCATTTACAAAGAGAGAAGAAATCTTTAGATTTGCAGGAAAATCATCTGGTGCAAGATTTCATGATATTTCTGAAATATCTACTTGTTTTACTCAACTTGGTATTTTCCAATCTAAGACTGGTTCATCACTGTGATAAAAGTCCATAAACTGTTTCCATATTGGCCCCGCTGCTTCTAGTCCATTTCAATTTAGTTTCGTTTCACTTCAGTCGTTATTTCAAGCCCAAGCTACAGTTGTTACTTGTGGAGTATATCCAATAGTCCATAAATTTCTCGGATATACTACAGCGCCACCAGCAGAAGATTGTTTTGTAGAAGTACCTGTTTTTGCAGCTACTTTTCTTCCACTCAGTGAGAGGTAAGTATTCCAGAAAGATGGACGAGAAGTGGTATCTGAGAGAATTGAATTAAGTATATATGCACTGGCTGCATCTATAACCTGCTCTCCTAGATTTTGTTCTTTTTGAAATTCTTCAATAACAAGTCACTGTGAATCAAGAATTTGTATTACAGGAACGAGCTCTTTCTTTTTTCAAAGATTTGCAAATACACTGAGTGATTGAGCTAGTTCAAGAGGTGTAATCATAACAGTACCAAGAGACATTGAAGCTCAATATGTATAGGTTGTACCGGTAGTTTCAGAGACATTATCCCTATATTCTCTAATAGAATTTACTCATAATTTCTCCATCCATTGCAGTATGTTTTCTTCCCCACCAGCAAGATAGTACATCTTTACTGCTGGGATATTTCTAGAATAGTTGAGCGCAGCTGAAACAGTCATTTTCCCCATAAAATTCCCATCGTAATTCTTTGGTGTATAATTTCCAGGGAATGTAGTTGGTACATCATATATTGGGGTTTTTGTTCCAATAATTTCTTGATCTATAGCAAGTCCATATACAAAGGCTTTAAAAGAAGAACCAGGTTGTAGGGCAGAAGTTACCATATTAACATTTCATTGATGTTCTTCGTCAAAGTAGTCTCTTCCTCCGACCATTGCAAGTATTTCACCAGTTTCATTATCTATTGAAACAAGTGCAGCATTATTTGCACCAAATTTCGTTTGATTTATTTCACTTTGTGCTGAAACGATTTCTTCTGCTTTATTTTGAAGTACAGGATCTAATGAAGTATAAATTTTCAATCATCCAGTCTCAAGGATATATTTTCCATATTTTTCTTCAAGATATTCTCTTACATAAAATACAAAGTGAGGGTGTTTTATATCTTCTGTATATGGCTGGAATGTATATCCAATACTTGTTATAAGAGCATCTTTATATTCATCAAATGTGATATAATCATCTTCAAGCATACGTCCAAGGATGAAGTCTTTACGTCCTGTTTGGTATTCGACAAATTTATCACCTGATTCAATTTTTATAGAGTTGAGGAGTGTAAGAAACTCAGCATAATCTATAACGCTACACCCATCACCATCAACTGATATATTTGATTTTAAATCATCTTCGCTCAGTCCACAAATAAGTGCTTTTGAGTCTGAGTATCTTTGCACCTTCCAATCTGATATAAAATCTTTTAAAAGGGTAATAGATTCTTGGTTTTCACTTACACTCGCAGGTGAGATAATATTAACTGCATTTTCTGTATCATCACCAGAATATACGTATGGATATCATACCAGTCTATCAAAGTTGTTATATGGAGAATAATAACTCGGTCACTTAGGAAGGGAAGCAAGCATAGATGCTTCAAGAATATTTATTTCAGTTGCTTTTTTCCCAAAGAACGTTTGAGAAGCTTGCTCAATACCAAATGCATTACTTCAATAAGAAATTTTATTAAGGTAGAGTTCGATAATTTTTTCTTTAGAGACTCAGTTTGTGAGTTTAAAGGCAAGATAGATTTCTTTTATCTTTCTTTCTACTTTTTCAAATATACTTTCACTTGAACTTCTGTTTTCAATAATTGTATTTCTAATAAGCTGCTGCGTAAGGGTTGAAGTACCTTCAAATCCATCACTTTTTCAGATAACTCAGTAAATTCATGCACGAATAAGACCGATAAAATCGACTCAAGGATTTTCCCAATAACGCTTATCTTCTCACGCTACAAGAGCATTAATAATATTTCTATTAATATTTGAGAAATTAACATAGGTTCTTTTCTCCTCAAATATTTTATACATTTCACCTCACTCTCTGTCATAAATAGTAGAAGCCTCTGCAATATCGATGTTTTCAAGCTCTGAAATAGAAGGAAGAGGTGCAATTACTTTTTGGTATAGTATAAAAATACAAATGAGTCCAAAGACAAACAGTCCTAAAATTGTGTACCAGAAAAAGCGAGAAAAAATTCATTTTCGTCTTGCTTTTGATTTTTTTTCATAAGAAACCTTTTTATAGCTTCTTTTTTTAAAATTTTTTTTGGGAGCCTCTGCTTGGACTCTTCTTTTTTGAAATGCCATATATAGATGTTAAATATCATTTTGGTTCGTGAGAATAATCTCAATCGTAGTTCCAGTTCAGCTGTGCTGAGGTATATCTGATTCTTCCTGAGGTATATCTAAGAAGTCGGATAATATTTTTAGAGTTTCGTTATCACTCTGCAAGTTATTATAAAGCAAAATTGAATTTTCATAATTTTTTTCTTTCAGTGTTTGTGTTCCAAGCTCCTCATCTATTTGTATTCCAAATGGCTTGAGCTTTTCGGCAAGTTTTCATGCGAGCAGTGGAATACCAGACGCATTATAAATTACTATTTTTTGTGGATTATAAAACACTTCAGGAGAATCATAAATATACCCTGCAAATCTCTTTATATCTTCATAATTTGAAGGAGAAGCAGCAAGAGCATTTTTAGGAAGTAACACGCTAGCACCATTAAAGTATTCTCTTAGAGGTACGTAGAGAAGTCATCCAGGCATACAGTTTGGACTTCAAGAATAACAAGAGTCATTGAGATTAAAACTGAGCATCTGAGTATCATCCCAAGATTTAATTTCTAATCAAATCTTTACCATATCAGTAAGTCCAATATCAGTTTCTACGAATTCAGAAAATATATTATACAGTTGAAGTATTTTTTTACTGTCTCTTAAATATCAAAGATTAGAAACTTTTTCTCTAACAGAGCTGAGAATTTGTTGTTGTCTGAGAGATCTGTCGAAGTCACTTGTAGAATGCCTACTTCTCGCGTACATAAGAGCTACTTCTCAGTCAAGCGTCCAAGTTCATTTGCGTAGAATAAATGTCTTATATCCGAGATTTCCATCTGGATACTCATAATCTACAAAATTTTCTTCAAGTGTTACCTCTACTCACCCAAGAGCATTTACTACTTCTATAAATCATTTAAAATCAGCGTTCATATAGTAATCTACTTGCTTCCCCGTGATTTCAGAAATTTTGTTTTTGAGTTTTCACATTGCTTCCTCTTCTCATAGGTACATGGAACTTTCGTATATGGCATTTATCTTTCATCTTTGGCGACTATCAGGATATTCTACCCAAAGGTCTCTCGGAATTGAAAAAAGTGTGATACTTTGTGAAACTGGATTAATTCCGGCAAGAATCATCGTATCAGTTAAATTTGGCGCATCATGATTTCCTCCTCATCTTCAAACGAGCAAGATATATGTAGTTTCTTTATCTTCGTTTTCTTTTATTGTTTTTCCATTTGCTGAGATGGTGGCATGCGTTGAAGGATCGAAGTTAAATACTTCAAAAGTAAGTTTATCAAAAGCACTTACTAAGAAAATTCACATAAAAAATACAGCTATACCTCAGAGGGATCAGAGTATAAATGGTATTTTATTTCTTTTCGGGCTTATTTTTTTTTTTTTAAAAAACACGTGTTGAGAGTTATTTTTTAGCGCCCACACTATATAAAAAAAATGTTTTTTTACAAGTTATTTGAGCGAAATTTGTATATTAATTGTTGCCTAATTTTACAATATTCATACAGTAATTTTACATGCGCAAAGTAGTATGTTTTTTTACTTATATAAATAGCTAAAATTATGAAGCATGAATTAATGCAGCTCCCATATGAGAGAGATTCTCTTGAACCGTATATGTCTCAGGAAACTTTAGACTATCATTACGGAAAACACCATCAATGATACGTAAATACTTTAAATGATCTTATAGTTGGGACTCAGTATGAAGATATGTCACTTGAAGATATAGTAAAAAAATCAGAGTGAAAAATATTCAATAATGCTGCTCAAATATGGAATCATAATCTATTTTGGAATACGCTTAAAAAGGATAGTTCTCTTCCTGAAGGAAAGCTTAAAGATATGATAGAAGAGAGTTTTGGATCCCTCGAAGAAATGAAAGCAGAATTTAAAAAACAAGCTACAGGCCAATTTGGTTCTGGATGGGCATGGCTCGTTCAAAAAGATAACACATTAGAAATTTATTCAACTCCCAATGGTGAAAATCCACTTACAGAGTGAGGAACCGCACTTTTATGATTAGATGTATGGGAACATGCCTACTATCTTGATTATAGAAATGATAGAGGACAATATGTAGATACATTTTGGAAACTCGTTGATTGGGAAGTACTAGAAACAAGAATGGACTAAATTTTATTTCGTATGTAAAATACGATCTATCTGTTCTTCTGTGAGGTTTCAAATTTCTCAAATTTCGTTTCTTGGGAGGATGTATAAAGTTCCATGAATCATCATTGCAGCATTTCCAGGATCAATATTATTTATATCTCAATTTCAGTTTTCTCCCTGTGTTTTATTAAGATGCATTTTAGTCTTTTTATAAATAATTTGCATTATCTCTAAAAACATTTTTAAATCAAAAAAATAAGAAAATTTTAAGACGTAAAATTAAGGAAAAATTAATTTTTTATATTCGTATTTTTATTTTCTTGTTTTTTTATAAAATATGTTCTATTACTACTCAAAATATAAAGCATGCTAGATGATAAAGTTTTTTTAAAAATTGCTCGTGAGATTGCATCTTGATCAAAATGCGTTTCTACCCATGTATGAGCACTTATAGTAAAAGATAATAGAATTGTCTCTACAGGCTATAATGGAACTCCCTCTTGATATGTGAATTGTGATGAATATTGGAAATGAGAATATACTCCAGAGCACCATGATTGGTCAGCTGCGCATGAGATTCATGCAGAAATGAATGCGGTTCTTTGGGCAGCAAGACAATGACAAAAAATAGAGTGATGAACCATGTATTGTACGCTTGAGCCATGTCTGAACTGTGCAAAACATATTGTATGAGCTTGAATCAAAAGAATAGTTTTTGCAAGTAAATATAAACATCATTATGGGAATTGAGTTGCAGAGTTTATGAGAGAAAATAACGCTGAAATTCTTCAAATAGAAATCTAGAAATCTGGATAAAAAAACTGAGCTTAGCTCAGTTTTTTTTAAAACTTATATTTTACAGAATAATTATTCTATAAATCAAGTCCTAAAACATGTAGAGTATGCTTTCTTAAGGTTTTCTTACTTTGAATTCATAGTATTTTTCATACAATAGTTATGAATATATTAGTGATTTAAAAATAAATTTATGAGCCAATTTTCTCTTATGATTCAAAGCCTTGAGCAGGAGGTTTGAAAAATTATAGTAGGGCAAGAAAGGGTAAAAAGAGATATTATTATAGCCCTGCTTTCTTGAGGACATATACTTTTAGAATGAGCACCTTGACTTGCAAAAACACGAACAATATCAACCTTTGCGCAAGCACTCAGTATGAGTTTTAAACGACTACAGTTTACTCCAGATTTACTCCCAAGCGACCTTATTGGAGCCAAGATATATGATCCTGATTTGAAAGAATTTCAAGTGAAGAAAGGTCCAATATTTGCAAATTTTGTGTTAGCAGATGAGATAAACAGAGCTCCGAGTAAGGTACAATCTGCGCTGCTTGAGGCTATGGAAGAAAAACAAGTAACCATTGGAGAAGAAACATTTTCTCTTGGAGCTCCATTTATAGTTCTTGCAACCCAAAATCCACTTGAACAAGAAGGAACATTTTCTCTTCCAGAAGCGCAACTTGATAGGTTTCTCTTAAAAACTATTGTGGAATACCCAACCCATGCTGAAGAAAAACAAATTCTTGCAGGCTTACTTGAGAGAGATCAGCAGAAAGTATCAAAAGTATTTTGAAAAAAAGATATTCTAGATATGAGAAAAGCGGTTGAAGCTATAGAAGTTTCAGAGAGTATTTATGAATATATTTGTAATATTGTATTTGCTACAAGAAATACTCAGAAATATCCAGAACTCGTCTATGGTGCTTCTCCAAGAGCCTCTTTAGCTCTCCTGAGAACTGCAAAAGCTCAAGCATTTATAGAGGGAAGAGATTTTGTGATTCCAGAAGATATAAAGACTTTGGCTTACTGAGTTTTGCGTCATAGAATTATTTTAAGCTATGAAGCTCTCGCAGAAGACATTACAACAGATGATATCATATCTCGAATACTCGATGATATAATTATCAGATAATGAAAGAAGTAGCATGAAAACATCTTACGCTGCAGAGTAAAAAGATAATGCAATCATTATTTTTTTGAAATTTTAAGGCTGCCTTTCATGGGCATGGACTCGAATTTCAGGATTTTCGCGAATATACTCCACTTGATGATGCAAAATATATTGATTGGGCACTCTCAAGTCGAGAAAATACAACTATCATGCGAAGATATAGAGAAGATAAACAGGGAAGGATTTTGTGTGTGGTAGATAATTCTCCAACTCTTGCTCTTGAATGAGGCATAAAAAAGAAACTTGCCAAAGATATTATTTCTCTTCTCTGAACTGCAGCATTAAAATCCTGAGAGACTTTTTGATGATTTGTATACTGAGCTGATGGTTGAATATATGTTCCTGATAAAAAACTGCAAAGTAATATCTACGCTCTAGAGAATCTCATAGATACAGCTCCAAACGAATATCAACCAACACTTTGAAAGTTGCTCTGAAAAAATCAAAAGAGATCCGTTATTTTTTATATGACTGATAGGGCTGATATTGATATTTGAGCATTGAAAACACTCGGATTAAAGCATGATGTTATTATAGTTTTTTTATCTACACATTTTGAAAATACACTCCAGTGAAACTCATTTTCAAATATGAGATGAGGAAATACCTCTCTGTTTATTGATTTATGAGATGAAAAGTTGAAACAAAAATATATGCTTGCTCGAGCAAATAAACTGAAGAATCTCAAAAATACAGCGAGAAAATATGGAATGTCGTTTGTAAGTCTCGATGAGACTTCCTCTCTCTATCTTGAGTTTTTACAATTAATGAAACAACGTTTATGAAGAAGATAATACTATTTCTCCTCCTATTTCTGAGCTTTGGAAATGTATTTGCCGAAGATATTTCTGTCCAAATAGATAGTAATGTTATTTCATCATGAGAGGTTTTTGAAATCTCTATTGAAATGAGTGATATGCTTATGGATTCGGGAAATATAGATATCAGTATTCCTGGAATAGAGAATTTTGATATCTTTGCTCAGAGTAAAAGAAGCTCGACTCAAATTATAAATGGAGAAACGAGCTCAGTTTCTATTCTAACGCTTAGTCTTATGGCTAGAGATCCAGGAAATTACACTCTATGACCTGTGAGCTATGAATCAAATGGTGAGGTGGTGAGTGATGATGAAGTTTTTTGAGTTGAAGTTATTGCTCAGGCAAGCCAGCAGTGAGATATCCCTGTAATAGAGAGGGATGAAAGAGTAACAAAAAGAGAAGAAATCAGGCCGCTGCGAGAAGTAGCATTTCCATATATCGCTCTTTGAGCTCTATTTTTAGCTTTTATTGTTTTATTTTATTTCGCGCTATAATCTGCACTATCTAAAAATAAAATTGCCATTACTCAGAAATCTGATCCAATTATACCAACAATGCCTCAAAAAAGCTACAAAAAGAAATTAGATGAATATTACATGAAGTTACAAGGAAAAATGGACTCCATCTCCTCCAGGGAGTTTTACAGATACTACAATGCATGACTCAGAGATATCTTGATGTACGAAGGATTTCCACAAGCTCAGAACTCTACATTGAAGGAACTCCAATCTATTAAAAATATACACAGTCATGAAGCATATAAAATAATTCTAGAAACCTATAATAAAGAGTTTCAAGAAGCAGAGATTGATACTAGTGAAAGACAACATTATATAGACACAGTACTTACTTATTTGAGAAAATAAATGAATATATTTCCTGATGGATTACAGCACCCGATTATATTTTGATTTTTATGTCTCGTAATTTGTATCGGGATATGATTATTCTATTTCAAAAAGGGAGAAAGAAATTTTTGAGATATAGACTTACTCAGACAAATATACAAACGAAATATAGTTGTATCAAAAATTGCCTGATGATTGCTCATTGGAATTTCTTTGTGTTTTGCATTACTGCTCTCACTTCCATATCATGATAATTCTACTGAAACGATTGTAAAAGATGGTATTGATATAGAAATAGTTCTTGATTTGAGCTACTCAATGAATGCAACAGATTTGCGTCCAAGTCGTCTAGAAGTATCCAAACAAGTGCTGCAAAACTTTGTATGAGAGTTACAAAGCGATAGAGTAGGGATGATATTATTTTCTGGGAAACCATTTCAATCTGTCCCTCTCACCTTTGATTATGATTTTCTTGAGGATTTCATCTGAGATATATCAGATGAGATGATTAACCAAAATAATCCTGATCTCGCAGGAACAGCTATTTGAGATGCTCTTATTCTTGCCGCTGATACCCTAGAAAAAGATGCTCCAGACCGTGAGAAAATCATCATTTTACTGACAGACGGAGAAGCAAATAAATGACTTGATCCACTGCTTTCTTTGAAATTTCTCCAAGAAAAAAATATAAAAACTTATACCATTTGAGTATGAAAAGATCAGGCGAGTTTTGTAGAAGTTGTGACCTTATGAGGTTTTGTTCAGCGTGTTCCTATATGACCTGTAGACGAAGAAACCCTCAAAAAAATAGCAAATACCACTCAGTGAGAATATTTTAGAGCGGACAGTGATAACAGTTTTGAAAGAATATTAGAAAGTATTGCGCGACTTGAAAAATCAGAGATAGAGTATGAAACTATGAGTTTTCATACTCCAGCATTTTGACTTATTATACTATTATTATTCCTACAGTTTGGAGCACTTTGATACATTGTATATTATAAATGAATCAGACTTTAAAATATGAAAATGTCACATATTAAAATTCTTCGATATATTTTTTTATCAGTAAGCATCTTACTGATAAGTATTTTTAGTATATTTCATTTTGTGTTATGAGTTGAAAAAAATATCTTTCCTGAATGAGGGGCATATGTTTCTATCGTATTAGATGTGTCAAAGAGTATGAATGTCGAAGATGTCTGATCTCAAAGTAGATTAACTTTTGCGAAAAATTATATTTATAACCTCATGCAAAATAATCCAGGATATCAGTATGCTCTTACGATTTTTGCCTGAGAGTCTCAAAGAGTGCTTCCATTTACCAGTGATATAAATTTACTAGCAACATTTCTTGCTGGAGTAGATAGTAGAAATATCACGAAACAAGGAACAAATATACCAGCTGCACTTTCTGATGGGATTTCGAGTTTTTGAGAAGAAAAGACAGGAGTTTTATTGCTTATCAGTGATGGAGACGAATCACAAATAGAGCTCGGAAAAGAAATACGGGAAGAAATAAAAAATAAGAATCTCGCAAGTTTTGTCATTGGAGTGTGAAGTGAACAGTGAGGATATGTGCCAAGTGGAGATATGATGTCACCATATGAAATATACAACGGACAAAGAGTCATTGCTTCCCTCAATAAATCATGACTCAAGTCTCTGGCTCGGGATATATATTGAGATTACCGTGATATAGAAAGTAATATCATTGATTTTCCATATAGCAACGGCGACAATGGATATCAAAATCAGAATTCACACAGCTTGCTTGTGATATTGAGCTTTATTTTTTGGATATTATTTCTCATAACTCTGAGCATAGAAATATATTTTTCTAACTTTGTACGATATGAATAACAAACTGCTTCTATCTCTGATATTTTTGTGTATAGTTGTAGCAGGAATATCATGAAAAAATTACTATGATTCTCTCATACTTGAATCACTCTATAAAGATGAAAATTATGAAGAAATAATAGAAAAATTTTCTGCTTCTCAAAATCCTGTCATCTTGCACAATCTCTGAAATACCTACTTTAAAATGTTTGAGTCTCAGCAAGATACCTCAGAATGAGAGAATGCTTTGTTGGCTTTTTCTGGTTCTCTAGAAATAGAGGAAAACGAAGATACCAGATTCAATTATGAGTATATCAAATCACTCCTAGATTCTTCGACTCAGCAGGAAGAAGATACAAGTCAGCAAGAATCTGAAAATCAAAATCAGGACAATGAGCAAACAGATAATCCAGAAAATTCAGGAGACGATAGTGAAGGCTCTGATACTCAAACATGAGATGAAAATCAAGATTGAGAAAATGCCCAGCAAGATTCGCAAGAATGAGATTCGCAGCAAGGCAATAATGAGGAAGAATTAGATCAAGCTGGCACTAATACTTCTTCATGAGACTCAGAAAGAGGAGAACAATATTCCCTTGAACAAGGAGATGAAGTATGAAATCTCTCAGATGAAGAATTTAGAGCTATACAGGAGCAAATTGAGAATCTGAAAGACCAACAAATATATAACCAAAGATATTATGGAAAAGAAAATGAAGCTTCTGATTTTGACTCACTCTATGAAAGCTTTTTTTGAAATGTAGATAGAGGCTCAGAAAAAAATTGGTAGCTTAAAAAAAAGAGAGGATATTTCCTCTCTTTCTTTGTTATACATGATTATTTTGTCATACCTGGAAGACCTCCCATCATGTCACCAAGTCCCATACCTTGCATAACTCCTTGCATTTTTTCTCCTGCAACTTCTTGAGCTTTTTTCATTCCTTTATTCACAGCTCCAGTAATTGCTTCTTCAAGAGCTTTTTTCTGAGCAGCAGAGAGACCAGGAATAAGTGTATCTAACTCAAAGTCAGATTTTTCAACTTTCATTTCACCATTTACCGTGATTACAAGACCGTCAACTTCTGCCTCAATAAGAGTGTTTTCAAGTTCTTTTTTTACTTTCATTGCTTCTTGTTGTAATTTCATCAATTCTCCAGCTTTACTAAAATCCATATTTTGTAACATAAGTAAGTAATAATACGCTCAGAGTATAAGAGGCAATTTAGATTTTTCAAGTGAAAAAGCTCAAAAATCTTGCAGCAAATATATTTTTATGGTAGTCTAGATATATATTGTTTTATTAACCCATTTACTATGGCACAAACAGCAAACCAAGACGAAGATCTCCTTATTATCACAGACAGTGATGATGATTCTGGAAATGATGAAATTGTATTTTCTTTTGACGATGATGATACTACGAGCTCTTCCGAACCACAAAATTCTCAAACAGATACTCCTGCTCCTGCAGAAAATGATCTTGCCTCAGAAATCAATGCTGAAAGTATAGTAGAAGAGGCTGAAGAATCACAAGATACAGCTCTTGCAGAAGAAACAAGCGAAGTAACTCCAACTTCACAGGAAGTTATTGTAGAAGAGAACGCTCCTTCACAAGAATCTTCTGATGATGAAACATTTAGTTTTGAAATTATGTCCGAGGCAGATGAATCATCTGAAACACCAAAAGAAGAAACATCTTCTTCAAATTCTCAAAATTCTCAGTCTGCTGATACAAATACCGAGAGTCAAACAAGTGATTTATTTGATGCAAGTGAAATACTATCTGATACCTCAGAAGCTGCTCAGACGGCAGATAGCTCAGAGCTAACAGCTGATGTTACTCCTGAACTAACAAGTTCTATAGTTCAAGAAAATGATCCTGAGGAGGATCTTAATGATATTTTATCTGCAACTATCGCGAAACTTCAAAAAAGAAAAGAAGTGATAGCAAATGATACTGCATTAAAATCTTCAAAAGAAGAAGAGGTGAAAGCTCAAATAAAAAAACTTGAAGAAGAAGTATCTGAGCTTGAAGCGCAGATGAAAACTCTTGACGAAGAATCTAAAAAAATAACTTCTAATATTCAGGAGTTAGAGGGGATGAAACTTGACCCTGTGAAAGACTATAATGCAAAGAGAGCAGCAAAAAAATAGTTCCGTAAATCTTTCAATAAAAACTCAGAATATTCTGAGTTTTTATTTATTATTGACATATATTAAAAAAATGTTAAAAATTATATTAATAATTCATAACAATATACATATGTCTAAGAGAAAAACTTTTTCTGGTGTTGAAATCTCTCACTTGTGATGAATTGAAGATTCAGAGAAAAAAAGTTCGCTGACAGGAAGTTGTAAACATGTTACTATTACAGATAGAGCTGGAGTAGAATGCAATATTGTAGTTGATTTTTGATTACATCAATGAGGGCCAGCTGATAGTGAATTAAATACAGAAGTCGATCCTAGAGTTGTTTCTGCAGATTATATTTTTGTGACTCATGCACATCTTGATCACATATGAAGACTGCCTATGCTCGTATCAAGATGATTCCAAGGTAAGATTATAATGACAGAAGCTACGAGAAAACTGGCATATGCTTCTCTCATGGATAGTGCATATATAATGCAGCAAAATAAAGAAGCTAAAATAGAACAAAGAAAGAGACTATGAAAAGAGTTTTCACGAATAAAAAAATATCATACACTCACTCAAAGAAATGATACCGAATCACAAGACTATGAATATATAGCCGAAATAGAGAAAGAATATACAAGTGAGAGAATCTGAGAATTGCTTGAGAGTCTTAAAAGAGTAGATTTTCATATACCAGATTTGCTTCCTGCTGTACCAGAGCCTCTTTACTCATCTGAAGATGTAAATGCTTTATTCTGACTTGCAGAAGATGCGTTCATACTAGAAGAAAAGTCAAAAGAAGAAAAGAAGAGTATAAAAAATAAATCTTCAAAATTACCTGACCCAGAACATATTGAGGCAGTCAGAGAAAATCCTGATTTTTTTGATGAAACGGTCCTTGCATGACATCAACCAACTACCTTAGAACCATCAAAGAGAGAATGATTTATCGAAACCTATGATTACGGACAAGAAATATCTCTATGATGAATGAAAAAACATAATAGTCTTGATGGTGTTACGACGAGTATTCAAGAAATAGCTGCAAAAATGCATCCAGCAGGACATGTACTTGGTTCGTATCAACTTGAAGTACAAATTTGAGTACGAAATATATTGAAATGAGATCAGGTTGATACATGATTTTCTCGATATTGAGATGAAAATTATAAGCTCTGGTTTGGTTGAGATATGTGAAGAATGGATAGCGGAAATAATCTCTGAGCTCCGAGTCTGCCTAATGGAGAATACCTCTATAGAGAAATGGAAGGGACATATGCAGCTCGTAATCATCCAGAAAGATATACTGCCATTTGAGAATTGTATTCTATATTACTTCAAAGCTGAAAACATATACTTATTCCAACATTTTCTATTCAGAGAACACCTGATATGCTCATATTGCTCCTAGATTATGTTGAGTCTGTTTGTATACCAGAGATTCAAAGACTAAAACAAGAAATTAGAAAGCTCAAGAAAAAATTACGAGATTGTAATTCTATGATCAGTTCATACGAATCAGATGGAGATAATGTGAGTCTGAATGAATTCGAAAAAAATAAAAGGGAAATAGAAGAAGAAATCAAAGTAAATTGAGAAGAAATAGATAGATTAAATGTTTCTATTATTACAGATAGTGTTTTATATAGAACTACTGAGGACGTATACAGAGAAGAAATGCCGGATGTATATGATGCATTATCCGAAGCAAGTCAAAAGGAAAGATTTTGAAGAGTTATCATAAAAAATTACACTCCATATGAATCAAAAGAAAATTTTGCGAGATATAGTGCATGAGCAGATAATCCTGCACAAAATAGACGAACGAAAATAATAGTCAGTTCAGCTGGGATGTGTGAGTGAGGACCAGTGATTGGTCATTTACAACGAATGGTAGAAAATCCAGCAACTGATATAATATTTACCTGATATGCACCTCAAAACTCGCTTGCTTGAAAACTTAAGACAGATAGTGAAGTTATAATACTATGAGAGCTCTATAGAGTGAAAGCACAGGTTCATGATATTACATGATTTTCATGACATGCGTGAGCAGATGAATTAGAAAGATGGAATAAGAGTTGAAAAGTTGCAAGATGATGAGTTGATGCAATTGTACATGGTTGAGATGATAGATATAAGCTTGCACATAGCTTAAGTAAATGACATAAAAAAGTTGCTGTTTCATGTCCACAGTTAGGAGAAACTATTAAAATAAGATTTCCTGAATCAAAACCAAGACAAAAGCTTCAAAGAAAAAAATAATACATGTACAAAATTTATTTATAATCTCCCTTTATACAGGGGGATTATTTTTTATTCATTCATAATTAAAAAAATATTAAAAATACTTTGACTTACTTGGCAATAATCAATATGATGTTTTTGCCTCAAATCTCAAACATGGTGTTTGGGAATAAAAACAGGAGACAGTATGAACAAATTTTCCAACAAACTGAACCATTTGAAAGAAACTCTGGTCTGATTGGAGGTGATCACTTGTCTCGCCCCCAGAGACGAAAATTCCGTCGTGGATGATTAGACTCTGAGTGGGGAAGTCAAAGCTGGCAACTTTGGCCCTTCCGGAATGAACCGGCAAAAACACGATCATGCAGAGCAATAAAAGCTTCGGTATGACGAGCAGCAAAAAGCGGGCCTCAGGGCCCGCTTTTCTTTTTGTTTATTATATTTCTTCTATTTTTTTATATCAGTCATTTCCATTCATTTCAACCTGCATAACCGTGAGCTTACAATCTAAGACTCACTCAATAAGTTCTCTATATTGGACAAAATAGTGAGGTCTATCTTCATAGATAATTATTTCTTTTGGGATATAACAGAGCGTGTAGAGGACATATCGGATGGTAGCGAGAATCTTTTCTTCTCCATTTTTTGTTATGATGAGGTGATATTTACTCAGTCATAGGGCACGTACTTTTTCTTTTTGAATTGCTTCGAATCATGCCGTTATTATGCAATCAGTTGCAACATCTAACTGACTGATTATTTCTTGTGGTATAGACTTTCACTCATAATAGTTCTCAATAAAATATGGAAGTCCCATATGATACATGATATATTTATTTCATAATTCTCCTCTATTTTCTCTGAGTCATGATTCTTTCTCCAGCTGCTCATCTCTCGCAAAGAGAGTATCATCCATATCTGTCATTCTCAGTGTCTCATCGGTTTTTGGAAGAGAGTGTCTCTCATCCAAAAACTTTTTGAGAAGACTGTCTATATCACTCAGCTCTTTCATTAATTGCGTGAGTCTATCGAGTGTATGTGTTGCCATGCGAGCATTATTTTTTAAGAATTATTTTTGCAGTATTTTCTCCAAGCTCTAGCTCCTTTTCTATGTCTCATGATGTGAGAGTCCTATCGAGAGTCGAAAGTGTCTCTCAGGTGATGTTATAGGTCTCTAATATGCTTTCTAATTCTGGAGTTATGATATTAATCGTAATCCTGTCATCAACTTTATACTGAGCCTCTTTTCGGGCATCCTGTATATGACGAACGATATCACGAGCATAACCTTCAAGCGCGAGCTCTGGAGTGATTTCTAGATTCATAGCGATGACCATTCCGAATCCTGATTCTATGTTGTCTGCTTCACCCTCTGTAACATAGGCTATTTCAAACTCATCTCCTTCCAGCGTAAATTCTCAAACCTTTACGGTATTTTCATCTATGATTTCAAAATTCCCACTCTTAGCTTCTGATATAATATTTTTTACATCTTTTCCAAATTTGGGACCGATAAGACGTCCATTTGGTTTACAGATTTTTTGTGCAATAGAGCTCGAATCAACGGTATTTACCTCTTTTACATTGAGCTCTTCTTTGATGATATCTTTGTAGTAATCTGAGAGTTCAAAACCTATGGAAATAGATTGGAGAGGTTGTCTTACTCTAATTTTTTGAGCGGTTCTGAGTGAAAGCCCGAGATTGATAACTTTTTGACAGATATCCATAGCTTCATTGAGCTCAGCATCGATAAGCGACTCATCAGCGATAGGGAAGTCCTCGAGATGTACTGACTCTTTTCCAGTGAGGCTTTTGAAAATATTTTCCGTTACAAATGGAGTAAACGGTGCCATAACTTTTGTAAGTGTCACAAGTACCTCATAGAGAGTTTCATAGGCTTGCATTTTATCTCCATCATTTTCAGATTTCCAGAATCTCTTTCGACTTCTTCGTATATACCAGTTTGTGAGATTATCCATAAATCGTACGATTGGACGAGTTGCATCTGTAACTTCATAGGTATTCATCCCTTGTGTTACATCTGCTACAAGTTGATTGGTTTCTGAAATAATCCAGACATCAAGTGGATTTTCTGGAGTATAATCTCCTGTAGGCTCAAAATTATCTATATTTGCATAGGTCGTGAAGAAGCTATAGGTATTCCAGAGAGGAAGAATAACTTTTTTGATAACCTCAACGATTCCTTCTTCTTTGAAATCCATATTTCCTCCATTGAGCAGCGGAGAGTTTGCCATGTAAAATCTTATCGCGTCAGCTCCGTATTTTTGAATGGTTCCTCGTGGATCTGGATAATTTCCATATGATTTACTCATTTTTCGACCATCTGAACCGTTTACGATTCAAGTTGTAATAACATTGGTAAATGACCGTTTATCAAAGAGGGCAACACCAACTACGTGCATAACGTAGAACCAAGCACGAACTTGACCAATGTACTCTACGATGAAATCAGCCGGATATGAGCTCTCCATTGGAGCTTTATTTTCAAATGGGTAGTGCATCTGCGCATACGGCATAGATCCACTATCCATCCACACGTCGAGTACCTCAGGAAGTCTTGTATATGTAATATCACCCTCTTTCCACGTAATATCATCGATGAATGGTCTGTGTAGGTCTGTTACAGTCATACCAGAAGCATCCTCTATTTCTTTCTTACTTCCAAATACCTTCATATCTACCTCATTTCACTCTGCATCTGTCCCAATCCAAATAGGCATTGGAGTTCCCCAGTAACGCGTACGAGAAATACACCAATCAGGGGCAGATTCTACTGATTTGAGGAATTGACCGTGTTTGAGGTGATTTGGTTGCCAGTTGATTCCTTCATTCTCAGCAAGGAGTCTATCCTTCATCTCCTGAATATTTATAAACCAAGAATCCTGCGCTTTATAAATAAGCTTTGTTCCAGATCGTGGACACATTGCCACTCTATGGTTGATTGATTCTTTTTTGAAAAGCAGTCCAAGCTCTTTGAGCTTTTCAGCTACCACATCATTGGCATCTTGGTAGTGCATTCCTTGGTACTCTGGTATTTCTTCCGTGTAGCATCCAGCATTATCAAGCGCACTTGAGATAAATACTCCCTCTTTTTGAGCCAATTGAAAATCGACTTCCCCAAACTCTGGAGCTTGATGACCGATACCAGTACCGTCAGTATCAGTGATAAAGTCAGCATGAAGAATCTTATGATTTTTCTCAGCATCAACTTTTCCTACGTAGAAATCAAATGGAGGCGTATATTTGAGGCCGATAAGGTCTTCTCCCATGAAGCTTTCAAGAATCTCAAACTCTTTTCCCTTAAAGACTGTTTCTACTCTGGCAGTTGCGAGAATATAGATTTTATCCTCTGATTTTACTCGTGAATATGAGAGATTTTTATTCAGCGCCATACTCATATGAGCTGGAATAGTCCAAGGAGTCGTCGTCCAAGCAATAATATAATCTCACTCCTGAACATGTTTATGGCTCTGCGTAAGAGGGAACATCACCGTAACTGCTGGATCAGAGACTTCTTCATACGAGTCGTCCATCGCAACCTCAAAGTTTGAGATTGGAGTTGAGAGTTTCCAAGAGTAGAGCGAGACTCTTCGCCCCTTGTAGACTTTTCATTTTTCATGCATTTGTTTGAAGACCCAAAGAACAGATTCCATATAATCTTGGTCCATCGTCTTATAGGCATTTTCCATATCAACCCATCGTCAGATATGGTCGATATACCAATCCCACTCTGCTGAAGTTTCTTGCGTATATTTATAACACTCTTGTATAAATTTTTCTACTCCAAGCGCTTCAATATCCGCATTTGATTTGAGATTCAGTTTTTTTTGTACTTTTTCTTCAATAGGGAGACCATGACAGTCCCATCCCCATTTTCGCTCTACGCGTTTTCCTTGCATCGTGTGGTATCGTGGCACGATATCTTTGACGATACTTGAGAGCAGGGAACCATAGTGAGGAGTCCCCGTAATAAATGGAGGTCCATCATAAAATCTGTATGGATTATCCTCTGGTCTCTGGTCAATCGATTTCTGGAAGGTATTATTTTCTTTCCAGAATTTGAGCACATCTTCCTCCAACTCTGGGAAGCTCTGTTTTTGGTTTACTTTTGGGAATTTCATAGGTGGGTTGGGTTAGGTTTCAAAATTAAAATCGTTTTGTATTAAATTTAATAATCGCTCATATTGAGTTATAAATTTTTCTAAGTCTTTTACTCTTTTTTCATTGTTATTATGATTCATATTTTTTTCTTTGTTTGTTGTTTCTAAAAATCTATTTTGATTTTTAAAGATATTGTTCTCTTTTTCTATTACCTTTCATATAAAATTAAAAATTGTTTTCATTGTATTAACACTTCATTCTTGATTTTCAGGAAAAGATATTTTATTTCAAAACATTTCTCTTTCTAAATCATTAAAAAGTATTTTATAGTATATTTTTCAACATATTAAACTTACTAATTCCGAATATAATAATTTATCGATATATTTTTTACTCATTAAAATTTCAATTTCATATACTTGATTTATTAGTCCTTCAGTATTATTTTTTTCTGCTCGTTTAATAAATTTTTCTATTAATTCTAATTCCTTATCTCTTTCATATTTTTTATACCCATACCAAAATGCAAATAGTCATCATGATATATAAAGTATATTTAGATTATTATTAACTAAATGAGTGGGTAAAAGTAAAAAAGTAAGAATTATAAAGAATATTAATTTTGAGAAATTATTTAATAACCATTTTTCAAAAGCTTCAGTTTTAGTAAAAATATACCATCATATAATTATTAATATTTCGTAGATAAATATTTTTGAAAATATTCATATCCATTCATCTTTTATAAGTGTAAAATATCAAGTTATTCTTATTATTGCTATTAAGAGCCAAATAAATATATATGCTTTAAAAAAATCTTTTTCATATTTTCATAGAGATTTCCAAAAATTTTTTAATAGAATTTGTATGTTAGTATCTTTTTTCATAAAAATATTATTTAGAATTCTTTACGAGCAAATACACTCCAATCCCAATAATTATCAGTGGCCAAATCATATCAAAATCGATGACAGAAACTCAGGCAAATATATTGATTCAGAATATATTTTTGAGCGCGTAGATAGCTCATACTATGATGAGGGCAAGAGCAAAGTTCATCTTGGTGTTGTATTTCATCGGGGATAATGAAGAACTAAATAGTATTTTTTTTTAATTATAGAGTCTCGCTTTGAGCTCATCTATGTCTGGAACTCAGGCTTCAAGTAATTCTCTGCATCTTGTAGCGAATCTCTCAACCCAATTTTTTGCTCATTCATGTCTTTCTAAATGTTCATGTTCACAATATTCTTCCATAAGTCATCGCTGCAAAAGACATACTTCTGGTATATCAAGCTCTCTTCCTGCTAGGAAGCATTTTGATTCTGCTCACATACTGTTTCGTATTTAGAACAATTAAAATATTATGGCGGAAGGGATGGGATTCGAACCCACGGTACGGGCAAGCCGTACACACACTTTCCAGGCGTGCTCATTCGACCACTCTGACACCCTTCCAAAAATAGTTTTGTGTCATCTCGGACAGGGAATTATGAGAGAAAATCGAGAAGATTTTCGGTGAGTGAGAGCTGAGCCTTGAGATCTTCAAAAGATTCGTCGAATTGGTTTTTTACTTTGAGGTATTTTCTTCGCTCATTTTTCTTCATAATTTTTCCTACATAGAGCAGATGCTCCGTGTGAGACTTGTGTTCGGAGAGGATTCTGAGCATAAAATCGTAGAAGTTCATTCCATTTACCTTTGAGTAGGAATAATAACTCGACATATCTTGTGGATCAATCGTGTTGTTTCGGTATCTCCGAACGTATTTACGAATGGATGGATCTTTTGCTCCTGTGAAATAATTCTCATCACTCGCTCCGTAGAGAGAATAATCTAGGAGTTTTACGCAAATTGGACTGGTCAGGAAAAAATGCTTGATATCCTCATGACCTTTAGATTTTTCTCAGAGATATTCTAAGAAATCTCAGAAGTCCTCATAAATCCAGTGTTCCCACTCTATCCAGAGATTTTTACTGATATATCAGCGTGCATAGAGAAAGAATTCTTCATACCAAAGATCAATGATTCTGAGGTATTTTTCTTCTTCATCTTTTTCAGAAACAACGTTGCTATATCTCTCAGAAAATGTATTCATAATTGAGATTTCAGAGTCTTGTTCGTATCGTCGATATCCATACCAAAAAGCGAGTATTGCGCCGGTAGTCGTAATCACAAATTCAAGTGAAATTTCAGGTGAAAAAAAATATGAAAGCCAGAGCAACACCAAGAGTGCAAGTGTTACGAGCGATATATTTCTCATAAAAAATATTTGCAGAGAGAATTTTTTCATTAAAAAAAGCACAGAATAATATTCTATGCTTTTGGTCATTTTTTTAAAATGAAGGTACCACCCAAAGCCTGTACTTAATTTTATTTTGTTTACGAAGAATTTCATCTCCGAGAGGGTCTAATAAGATAGTGAATCTGTTCTTCCTCCAGCTCGCAGGTGATAACTGCTCAGGCGCCTTTCATATGTAAAAATATTATAACTATCTCGCAGCTAATGCAACATTTTTTATTATTTTTGAGCAAGAGGGCTCGTTGTGATATCTTGGTCTTGCGATTCGCTCTTTACGGTTGCCAGAGATTCTTTCTCTTGCGCTGCAGCTACTTGCTGCTGAGATTCTACAGAAGCATGATATCTTGTTGCTTCAGATTGTAGGAAAAAGAATACAAAAGAAAAAATAATAAATGTGTTTATAAAGGTATTAAGCTTTTTCATCGTTAAAAAAATAGGATTAAATAATTAACCCTATCTTAAAATACATTTGTAAGAAAAAAGCAATGAACTACATAGTTTCAAGTGCTGCATTCATAGATTCAAGTGAATCAAATATTCTGTATGTTTTTCCACTTACAAGATTGAAAAGACTATAACTATCATCGACTCCAGGCGCTGCATTTTGAATTTTTACTTTGAGAAAACAAGCAGCAGTTGACTCAGCATAGACACTTCCTAAGAATTCAAATGTTATTTCTGGATTTGTGTTTCCCTCTATGAGTTTCATTTGTGTTTCCTCTGCTAGGTCACTACAGTCTGCCCCTATGAGTTTTTCATCTTCTACCGTAACAATATTATTATTTTTCACGCCAGTTGATGATTCGCTTTGCATGTCTTTTGATCCACAAGAAACGAGAAAAAAAACGAGAGTTAGTAATCTGAGTATATATTTCATAGTATGTAATTTAGTAAGTAATTTTTGATTCTATGAAAGAATCATGCATCAGAGTAACATCGCTTAATTTTACTGAGATTTTATAGGCTTCCAAGAGTTTTTTGTAAAAATCACACAAGGAAAACTTATTGTTTGCACGCTATAACTTCTATTTCAATAAGAGCTCATTTTGGAAGCGCAGATACTTGGACACAGCTGCGAGCAGGTTTATGAGGAAAATAAATTCCATATATTCCATTCACTCTTTCAAAGTCTCCCATATCTGTGAGAAAAATAGATGTTTTACATATATCGCTCATTTCTATATCTAATTCAGCACAAATTGCTTTTATGTTTTCACAGATTCTTTGGGTTTGTTTTGAGAGTGTTTCCTCCAGAGTCATAGTTTCTGGATCAAGACCAATTTGACCAGAAAAATAAATGGTATTTCACTGTATGCTATAAGCAGAATATGGTCCTACTGGCTGCGGGTAATTCATGGTTGTTATACTAAAAGATTAAAGTACATATCATTGTTGGTAATATTTTCAAAGGCAAATCCTCACTGTCTCATATTTTCTTCAAGTTTTTCAAAATTTTGTTCTCACAGTGCCTCGATTCATATCATAACAGGAGCTGTATTTCTATTAGATTTTTTCATATATTCAAATCTGGCGATATCATCATCTGGCCCAAGAAACTCCAGAAATGATTTGAGAGCTCCCGGACGCTGCGGGAATTTCACAAGATAGTATCTCTTTTTTCCTTCGTATCTCAGTGAGCGCTCTTTGATTTCAGGAAGTCTTTCAAAGTCGAGATTTCAGCCTGAGACGATGACCACTACTTTTTTCCCTTTGAGTCTGCTTCCAAGAGATTTTAGAGCATCTGATTCGATAGCTCAAGCAGGTTCTAGGACTATTCCGTCTTCTCTCAAAAACTCAAGAATTGTAGAGCAGATTCTATTTTCAGGGCAAGAAATTACTTCGATATTATTTTCCTGACAGATAGCAAAATTATGGTCTCATACTCTCGCCACACTCGCACCATCAACAAAAGTATCAATGTGAGAAAGAGCCAAGTTTTCTCAGGCTTTTAGGCTCTGCATCATACTTGCTGCTCCCTCAGGTTCTACTCATATAATCTCCGTATTTTTATGTAGGACATTTCTAGCAGAGATGATACCCGAAATCACGCCTCATCATCCAATCGGACAGATAATCATATCTGGGTCAGTGACTTTTTCATAGATTTCAAGTCACATCGTTGCTTGTCAGGTAATGATTCTCGGATCATCAAATGGATGAACAAATGTTGCCCCTGTCTCTTTTTGATATTCCTGAGCAGATCTCAGTGCCTCGTCAAAGGTATCTCCTATGAGTACAACTTTGATGTATTTTCCTCCAAACTGTTTTGTTTTATACACTTTTTGTTCAGGAGTCGTAATTGGCATATAGACGACTCAGTGTATTTTGAGTTCAGAACATGAGAGAGCGAATCACTGGGCATGATTCCCAGCACTTGCACAGACGACTCATGTTTCTTTTTCTTCCTCCGAGAGAGATGAAATGAGATTATACGCGCCTCTGATTTTGTAACTTCTTACTTTTTGTAAATCCTCTCTCTTGAGATAAATTTCAGCATCATATTTTTTTGAGAGTCGTTCACTGTACTGTAGGGGAGTGTCTTTTACTACTTTTCAGAATCTGAATTTCGCTGCAGTTATATTTTCAAGTGTTATCATAAAAAAGCATACAAAATAAATAATTTGTATGCTTTCGGTTATTACTGAAAAGTAATAAAGGTACCACCTAAAGCTATGCTTAATTTAAGTTTTTTATCGAAGTTTGACTCTTCGTGAGGTTCTAATAGGTTTTATCCGTTCTTCCTCCAGCTCGCAGTTGATAGCTGCTCAAACGCTTGTGTCTCATAGTTACAAACTTGAGTGTAATACAAAGATATTTTTTTGCAAATCACTTTTCATCTAAAGTGAGATTAGTATTCTCACTCAATACTGTAATTTACTACAGTGTCATTTCTTACTGTAATGTTCACTCTTCAAGGATTAAAATCCTGTGTTACCATCAGACTTTCACCATCTCTTTTTGTCGTTCGTACTGGGATATTATTTTGATTTCATAGGGCAATAGCATCATCTTCAGATAATCCAATAAATGATTCATAATCAAAAGTATCATTTATATCTTGGCTTGCTTCTGATCCTGTATCTGTATCTGGCTCATCTGGAATGAGGATTCAATTTCCACAAGAAGCTAATAACATACAGAATCCTAGGAATCATATTTGTACTATTTTATTCATATTTAGAAATTATTGATAAAATATTTTAATAATCAGTAGTTGCATATTCGTCTCTTTTTTCTCACATATCGAATTCATCTATCAGTATGAGAGCCTTTTCTCTACTAATATCATTTTTATTTTTTACATAATCATCAACAAGTAGATTAATTTCTCTCACATCATGTGTTTCATAATCATATTGGTCATCATTTTCTATAAATACTCCAATCTCTTCGATTCTCTCAATATCCTTTTCTTTGAGGGCTTTATAAAGATTTTGAAGGTATTCTGTCATTTCGAACATTTTATATGTATTATCAAATATTGAATTATATACTACAAAAACTATGTGTGAGAATTGTATGAAAATTATTTTAGTCAATATTTATTATTACTCAATATATAGTCTGTTCATCATTTTTTATTTTGTTGTGTAACGTAGACTACATCTTTTGAAGATAATGAAGTAAGAATAAAATTATTTTTTTGAGAATACACAATATTACTGATTTTTTTATATGATTTATAGTAACTTATTCAAACTAGAATTGACCAGAGTATAAGAACAAGATTCACGAATATTCAAAGAAACGAGCTAAAAAGAATAAATAAAATAAAATATCCAACTATATAACTGATATAAAAAGCTAACATATTTTTCTTTTTAAAGTGCGAAAAATATAAGTCAAATATTTTACGTTTTATAATGTTCTCATGGTAATCATTTTTATAGTATTTTATACTATTTTTACAGTTGTTTATATCTATGTTGGGTATATTTCATGCTTGAGTTACAAAATAATCCTTATAGTAAATATTATTTCTTGAGTGAAAAAAAAGTAAGCACAAGAAAAATGAAATTATAAATCCAGATATGAAACCCAAATTCAACATAGCTCCAAAAACTAAATTGTAGAGAATAAATAAATATATCGCATGTATGATGCTATCTGATTTATTTGCAAGTGATATAGCTAAATTTGGTTTAGTAAGCCATAATACATATAAAATTATTGGTATGATGACGAATATTACTAATCAAATCAAGATAACAATTAATCTTTCTATTCCACCGGTATACCATAAAAATGAAAATATAAGTCCGTAAAAAATAATGACACAAAAAGAAATAATTCTTTTACTTTGAGCAGACTCTTTAAAATTATTATTTTTGAGATTCATATATTTTTTTTCAGAATATGTATTCATTCTCGTTTTGATTCTCATATTACATTCGTCTGGTAAATATATAATCTTCTCATCACTCTGTATTTGTAAGATTGTCGAAATAATAATACTTAGAAAAAATATTTTTTATAAAATATCTATTTCTTGCATCATTCAGTATTCTTTTATATTTCAATCTATTTTTAATTGCTATATAAACACATGCGAATACAGGAATAATAATCAGACTGAATCAGATAATTGCTCAGAATATTCCTAATAAATCTAGATAATCAAAAAAAGAAGTATTACTTCATAACCATCATACTACCATGAAGTAAGGAAATGTGAGTACAAAAATCTGAAGACTTTCCATATATTTTGGAAAATAAATTTCTTTCCACAGCATTTTTTTGAGGTCATTTTGTATGTAAGAGGTATCATAGTATTTTTGATGATTCAAAATATTATCAAGATCTTCATGCTCTGTGCTATCGAAATATCTTTCTTTAAAAGAGTATTTTCTTCTTACTTTATACCATCTAATACATACTAATAGAAAAAATATCCACACTGAATTTTTTAAAACAATTCAATTTAATTCTGGCAATGTATAGTATAGAATTGACTCAATTCCAACCATAATTAATAGATAGAATAAAAATACTATGATACCCTTTATTAAGAATACAATTGGATCAAAAGAAGCATCTTGTGGGGTAAATACTTGCTCTTTTTCTGGAAAATTTTCTCTTGTTCTAGTTTTCATATTTAATAGAAAAATATTTTATTTTTTCTCTCAATGTAGTCAGAAGTACTTATCTTGGCTTGGTAGATTTTGAATTTCTTATACTTAAACTGAATCGTATATTTCCACAGAGAAATACATGCAAATAATATCCAAGCTATTCATGATATAGCTCATATAATAAGAAGCATCATTACTATATCTATCTCTCAAGTGATTAATTGTTGTAACATGGCTCCTAAAAATAGTAATCAAAGTACTTTGCTTGCTTTTGATGCATCACGAAAAAGATTTCTTTTTTTTGATTTTTTATATGCGAGCACTTCTCTTGGACTATTAAAATAATTATGATGATTGAGGAAATTTTTACTTCCTACAAATGTATCAAATGACTCTTTAGCTTTTCTCTCTTTTTCTCTCAATTCCTGTCTGAGTAATGAAGTACGATGCAGAAAAAATACATATTTTACAAAGCTTTGGATTAAAAAATATATTAATCATACATACAGAAAGAAATTGAGAGATGTAAATATATACAAAATAAAAAATAATATGAGAAAGCTATATGTATATATTTGTAGGAATCAGAATTTTTTATAGATATAATTCAGTAATAAATCTCATATATACATAATTGGCATTACAAATAAGAGCAAGAATATATAGTGCTCTATAGAATAATTTGCAATGATTCATCAAAAAATCACAAATAAAAATGTACCAATTATAACCCGAGTAAAACGAGGGCTTCTATTTTTATCTGTGGCTGATAATCCAGGTGATTTTACTCGTGTTCTTGTTTTCATATTTTAATAGAAAAATATTTTATTCTCATCAACATAGTAACTGGTAATTTCAGACCTCATAAGATAGATATTTCAGGACTCCATAGCTTTTTTTATTTGAAATACTACAAAATAATAATAAAATATAACCGGAAAAGTAAAGAACATTAGAAAGCCAACCAGATTAGTATAAAACTCTCCATATAAAATAGATTTTCAATGAATTGAAAGGGTGTAAAATAACCAAAATAGTCATATTGTAGGAGAAATAATAATTATTTTTAACCATATTTTTTCACGTAATTTTTGTTTCAAAAAATAAGTATAAAATGTATTAGGTTTAAAATAATTTTGATGGTTTAAAACATTAATATTTCTAACAAAATTTCCATTTATTCATTTTTTTATTTTGGATTTTTTTATGATAATTTTGTCTTCTAAACTAGCATTTTTGAGTCATATAAATGTGAGAAATAAAGCTCAAGAAAAAGCGCTTCATAAAATTATAACTAACTTTAAGTCTCATATTACTTTATATAGCTCATACATTAAAATCCATAATCAAATTAGCATCAGTATAAATACAAAATTCCCAATAACTAATACGAATTTTTCAGTGTGAGAAGTATTTTTTTCAAATATCTCTATTTTATCATTTCTTACTCTCATATTAATTTTTTACTAATATTTCCATAAAATTCTCAAAATTTTGCTTGTAGAGTATGAGTGTTTTTTCAAGAGATTTTTGATTGAGCTTGAGTCGTTCCTGAGAGAGAGAAATATGTGAATTTTCTCAATTTGTTTCTTCGAATTTCTGTATTTCTGCGAGCTCATTATTTGTGGAAATATAACTTTTTTGCAGTGAAAAAATATTATAAAGAAAGAATAAGAGCATCCTGTATGTTTCAGGATAATTATATTTTATCGTGCTCATATTTGAAATTATATGATTCTTTTCTATAAATTTTGTAATATGATCAGAAATTTGTTTTTCGTTGAATATCTCTGAGAGCGAGTTTATATTCATAAAATCATACCTGAGAGTATATTTCTTTTTATTATTTATAGTTGTTTCAATATCTTTATGAAACTGAATCATAAGATTCTTTTCTTCAAACTCATCAAAACACTCAAAGATATTTGAAAGAAAAAATATTATTTTCTTTGTTTCCTGCTCACTTTCTAAATATCTATTTTCTACATATATATCTGAGTAAAAACTTGGATAATAAAAAATAGATTCTTGTCTTTTTGTCCTGTGATAGAGATATATTTTTCCTACTTCATGAATCTCAAAACAAATGAGCTCATATTCTCAAAGAACTTTTTTAAAAACAGTATAATCGCAGGATTCTTCATCTAAGTAATGTCTCATATTTTTTACTACTTCCTGCAGTCCATCTTTATATTTTTGACTGAGTTTTTCAAGAAGAGTAAACTGATAGATTGAAGCTATATTTATCATATTTTTATATTTCTCATGTTAAAGAAGCTTCCCAAACATCTATTTCTCTTTTTGATGTGTATCATACTTTCACAGCAAGTGCGAAGTTATCGACATCAAACCCAAAAGGAATAATTCAGGATTCATGCTCTATGAGTTCTTCTACGAAATATCATTTCTTTTCTGAATTTCCTTCTGATTTAAAAATAAGTCTTCCAAAAGAATTTTCACTGTAATTATAAAAGAGTTTAAAAAAGGCTGATAGATGCACAGATACTTCACTGATTTTAGTCATTGAAGTCACGTCAATCGTCAGCTTATTATCTTTTCCGGACTTATTATAATAGATAACAATACTATTTTGTGTATTATATATGAGTGAAACAGAATCTGGATAGAGTCTAAATTTATTATGATTTTTGAGATTTACAAATTCAAGAAATTTTTTTTCATTTCCGGTGAGGCTTCATCGTGTTCAAAGTCCTATAACGATATCATCGGTTTCAAGAAATATTTCTGTATTTCCAAAAGCACTTGAAGTAAGAGGGAAGTATTGTGATCATCTCTTTCCAGTTTTTTCATTAAAATAGAGATTTTCTCTTTGAAATAAATATTCGTATGGACCAAGAATATTTTGTTCAAACTCTATATTATATTCTCATTGAATATTGTTGCTTCCAAACAGATTATTATTTGAAACAATTTTTCATTTTTTCATATGATAAATAAAAAAAATATACTACAGGTATTGTAGCATATTTTTCATTTTTTCCCAATTATGAGCCAATTGTTTTTTCCCAATTATCAAACACAGACATATCAACCATCTTAAGAGATGGAGTAGTTTCTGAAATTGCAATTTCAAGAAGTCCTTGAGTGATTTCGTGATTTTGAAGTGCATCTGTAAATTCACTCATATCTCCGTCATGTGCTCTAATTTTTTCTGCGAGCTGTATAATATTTTTACTTGCATCACGACTTGCTTCTTCAACTATTGCTTCAATATCTGCTGCGACGTATCAATCTGTAAACTCAGCAAGCTTTTTGTAGTTGAGTTTTCCGTGAGGACGTTTTTGCTTTTCTATAAATATTTCAAAGAGTTCTGCTCTTGCATCAAAATCAGGAGCTCATATATAGAATTTTTTATCGAGACGTCCTGATCTGAGTATCGCACTATCCAGATGGTCAGGCCTGTTAGTAGCAGCAATAACTATAAGGTTTGGCGCATCTTCGAGTTTATTAAATTCTTGGAGAAACTGAGAAACCTCTTCTGCCTTATTTGCGTCTACCTTGTTATCTCGCTTTGAGACAAGTGAATCAATTTCATCGAGAAACAATATAATAGGTCACTTTTCACTTGCAGCTTTTGCAGCTGTAAAAAATTCTCTAATATTTTTACTGGTTTCATGGAGATAGCTTGATCCGAACTCTCAAACAGATTTTGTGATGAGTCCTGCTCAGAGCTCCTGAGCGAGTTTTTTGGTTAGAAATGTTTTCCCAGTTCCTGGAGGACCATATAGGAGCATTCAAGTAGGAATTCATACCTGAAATGCTTCATAACTTGCGTAGAGATCTACGAGCATTTTTTCTTTTTTTTCTTCTTTTGTGTCAATTTCGCTCTCGGGCATATTCTCATATTTCTCTTTGAGGTCACGAACCAGGAATAAGAATTGAAGTGGTTTAATAAAACCATCTCGAAGCTCATCTTTGAGTTTTTCCATTCCAGCAAGTCATTTAAATCCCCATGTATCTGGATTTTTCATCGTGAAATACTCTGGCTTTACTGTAAGTTTTCTGCTGTCATCATCTCCAGCATTTTTAGCAGTTTTTTGGCTTGGTTCATCTGCTTCAGCCCTGAGAGTATTTCAGGTTTCTATAGCCTCTGGTGTTGCAAATGTATTTTCAAAAGCTTTCGTGATATCTCAGGCTTTTGCAACGGAAGCTTCCATTTTTTTAAGAGCATCTGAAAAATCTCATTTCCAATCTTTTTCAACCACTTTTTTAAATTCTGGAGTTGTCGTGACTGCCTGAAAAAAAGCATCGAATCAAGTATCTTTCTGTGCCATGAGTGAAAAAATTAAAAATTATATAAATATATTAGAGAGAACTCCCAAAAAGTAAATAATGAGTCTCTATTCTATTTGTAAATATATTGTATCATAAGACTCAGAAAATAAATATTTTTCTTGCGTAATGAAAAAAGAGGGTAGAATATTCGCCTGATAATAATTTATATGAAATAATGAAAAAAAATAAAAATTTAGAGCTCTCACTCCAGTGACCTATATTTAAGGCACTCCTGACTCTCACCATTCCAATCCTGATTGCAAATGTCCTCCAGAGTGCGTATCAAATTATTGATGCATACTGGGTATGAAAACTGTGAGCCAATGCAGTAGCTGCAGTTTCTGTAAGTTTTCCAGTAGTGTTTTTATTGATATCCATAGGGACTGGATTTGCAATTGCAGGTTCAACACTTATTGCTCAATATGTTGGTCAAAAAAACCAAAAAATGGTAAATCATGTTGCAGCTCAAACACTACTTATGATTGTGATTGTTTCACTTATTTTGTGAGCTATTGGATATAGCTTTGCTGGATGAATCCTCTCGCTTATGTGAGTAGCTCCAGAAGTATTTCCTGGAGCACTCAGCTTTATGAGAGTTTCATTTATGTGAATTGTCTTTGTCTTTGGATTTGTGATGTTCCAGTCTATTATGAGATGAGTTGGCGAAGTAAAGCTTCCAGTGTATATCGTTTTATGAACGGTGTTACTGAATTTTGTTCTTGATCCATTACTGATTTTTTGATATGGTCATGTTCCTGCTTATGGTGTTTCTGGTGCTGCCATGGCAACATTTATTACACAATGACTTGCATCCATAATTTGATTGTTTGTACTTTTAAATGGAAAAAATGGAATTGAGCTTAAAATAAAAGATCTAAAACCTGATTTCAACTATATTAAGCAAGCATTTAATCTGTGATTTCCAGCTTCTATAGAAATGTCTTCTCGAGCCTTTGGTCTCATACTGATGACTTTTCTTATTACGAGTTTTGGGACAGGAGCAATCGCAGCGTATGGTGCCGGTTGAAATATACTTCAAATAGTGATGATACCAGCACTTGGACTTTCAATGGCAAACGCAGCACTTATTGGTCAAAATATTGGAGCTAAAAATATGCAAAGAGCATCTGATATTGCAAAAATGAGTATTTTGATTTCATTTTGATTTTTGAGCCTTTTAGGTTTATTTGTATTTATATTTGCGCCAAATCTCATAGGATTTTTCATACCATGAGAGACTGAAGTTATTGCTTCTGGTGCAGTATTTTTAAGAACAATCGCCCTTACATTTTGATTTCTCGGAATACAGGTTGCAATAAATGGGGTATTTAGAGCAAGTGGAAATATGATTGCCTCACTGATGCTGACGCTTGTTTCACAGTTAGTTCTACAATTTCCACTTGCCTACATTCTCTCAAAACATACAAGCCTAGGTATAGAGTGAATTTGGTACTCTTTTCCTATTACCTACATTCTTATTTCCCTTATTTCTCTTGCGTGGTTTGCAAGTGGAAACTGGAAAAAAACAAAAATTACCAAAGAGCAAACGATGATGTCTGATGTCTCAGATGAATCTATAACGCAGCAATGAGTGATGAAATAAAAAAAAGCCTACTGTTGGGCTTTTCTTATATTTTCTAAATGGGATTCAAGTCTCTTTTTTTGGAGCGTTAGAATTGCTTTTCCAGATTGAAAGGAAGTGGTTCATTCTTGAGATTCCAAAGAAGATATTTCTCAAAATATTTCTTGTTCGTGTTTTCTGGTCCAGTTAATCAAATCACTATGAAAGCTTTCTAGCAGATGCATAAAGAATTTTTTCTCGTGCTCCAGTATCTCTTCTTGCCTGTGTGAGTGAGCAATAAGCTGCTCTAAGAGATTTCCACATGCTTCTATTGTTTCAGTAATGTAGAGAATACTTTCACGCACGTGAGCTATATCAGTTGGGGTAGCGTAAGAATTATTGATATCCTTGAGAAAATCAGAATACAGAGAAGAGTAATTCATAAGAATTTCTTCTTTTTTATGTGCATATTGTGTCAACGTATGTTTAAAACTCTTTCAAAAAAAACTGTAGAAGTATTCTTGCAGACTAGAATATTTGTAATTTTCAGCAAGAGAATGAGTGAGTTCTAACTCATCGTGAGATGTTTTGAGTATATGTTGCATCGTCTATTTTTTAAAAGATAGTACATTGTAACCTATTTTTGTATATTTGAACAATTTTTTTAATCTCCAAATCAAGCTCCATTTGAGCTTCATCATCCACCTCAAAAACTAGATGAAGAAGAGGATCCCCAAGAGCTACTACTTGAAGAGGAGCTTGATGATGAACTTGGAGAAGGTTTGATATATTCTTTATATGCAGGGGAATCATACTGTATCCTATTATCTATACATAGGCTTGGCTTGGCTTCACAGAACTTTCTCTCTTTTTCAAGTTCTCTTTGCTGGCAGATAATCGGGTTTGCAGCACAAAACTTTGCATTTTTATGCTCTATATATCCAATAAATAAAACTGGAAGAACACTTAAGAGACTGTATAAGAAGAGTATTATTAATACAGTTTTTAAAAGGCTTTTTTTACGAAATATATATAGAAAAAAAGCAAATAACACTGCAATACCAAGATACAAAAACAGAGCAATTTCTGGCATCGTGGACACACCAGCAATTCAAATCATTGGAATTGCAAAAAAACTTATAAGAAATAGAGGAATTGATTTTAATATTTTTAAGGAAATTTGCTTATTTTCTTTTGAAGTTTTCTCCCTAATTTGTATTGCCTCATGCCATATTTGTATTATTTCTTCATATTTTCAGTCTGCAAGCAGTTTTCTGAATTTATTTTCTATGAGTGCTCTACACCAAGCTTCATGATATATCCATTCTAGTCATTTTCAGACCATAATTCGAATTTTTTTCTCATCGCTGGCGATAATGAGCAGGAGTCCATTATTTTTTCACTTTTGCCCGATACCATTCTCATTAAAAGCCTCAAGAGCAATATCTCTGAGCTCTCGTCATTCTCTATGTGGGAAAATGATAGTTACAGCCTGAATACCGCTGCTTATATCTATTTGCTGAGCAGATGTGTCGAGCTCTCAGAGAGTATTTTTTTCGAGTACCTGAGAAAAATCATTCACATAATTTTTAAGGTGTGGTATTTTCATAATTTTATTGTAATTTTTTAATTGACTGTTTAATTCTTGGCAAGAATAGTTCTATTTCTCTTTGCTGCATTTCTATTCGAGTAAGCTGCATTTTGAGTGGAGAATTATATTCTACTTCAGGAGTGTCTTCTATTTGTGATGAAATTTCTATATGAGTATTGGTAAGTATATTTTTATTTTTTTCTAAGAGCTCTTCGATACTGATAAGAGGAGTGACAATTTGTTTTTTTATCCATGTATTATAGACTTCAAATGAAAACATATCTTTGTAATCAGATTTTTTAATCGTTTTTTTGAGATTCTGTACATAGATTATAGCCTCTTCACTCAATCCTGTAATTTTCTCAATTCCAGAATTTATATCCAGAAGTAATCCATCTTTCCACTGATTTTCTATCGCTTTGTTTAAAGATTCTTCCAGAATAATCTTTTCTGATTTTAAATCCTCTGAGCTGATATCAAGCTTTCAAAATAATGTATTAATTTGGATAACACTATTTCATCTCAGAGCAAGATATTTGGTATTTGCCCAAGTTAGGATATTAAGAAAAATGAGCAGAAAGAATACACCTACAAAGTACACGCAGGCCATTATAGCGATATACACAGTATAGAGTCCTACCAGTAAGAGAACTACTCTAATATCATCAGTATCAAGTCAACTACGACCAAATTTTTGAGTTCAAGAAAATATAGCTTGATATCAACCAAAGAGTTGGGTCATGATTTGTTTTGATAGTTTTTGATGTGACTCACTCAGACGTGATGGTCAAAATAATTCTTCTTCAAAGGTATCTGAAACTTGCTTCATGTCTTTTCAAAGCGTTCAAATCTCAGAGAGTTTTACAATTTTTCCACCAAGAGAGACCGAAGAGTCAGTAAGAACCACGAATGCTGACTTTGAAAGCAAAAATGAGCGCCTAAGAGAGAGGAATAAGAGATACAAAAACAGAAAAAATGTTCAAATAAAAATCACTCCAAAAAATACAAATAGATTGATTCATGTTATGAGTCCAGCAAGCACAGCAATAATCGCAAGTGGATTTCCTATTTTGCTCAGAGCATTCATAAAATCTCTTTGAATTGAGAGTTTTACTTCGTCTGGAGATATCCACTTATAGAGATGAAATCAACGATCTGTGATATCATCTTGAATGTTTTTAGGTATTTGTAATACCTGAGGCATGTGCTCTGAGTCTTCTCGCAGTCTTGTATTCATATTTTTAATTTTTTTATATAGACATATTATATAAAAAAAAACTTGAATGAAAACTATGGGAACAATAAAAAAAGCCTCAAAGGCTTTTTTTATTTATTTGAATATACTATTTATTTATTTCTTTCGCGAGTTCTTCTTGAGATTTTGCTGAAAGTACTTTCACATCATCAAGTTTTTCTTTTGCATCTGAGAATGCTTGTTTTTCAGCGTCAGCTTCTATTTTTACTTGTGCTCTATAGCTCTCAATTTGATCAAAGTGATTTTTGAGTTTTGTGACATTTTCTACAAATACAGAAGCTGAAAGAACTGGTTTACTTGCAAGTTCTTCAGATTTTTTCGCTGAATCAATGGCTTTGTCAGTCAGTTCTGATGACATTTTGTCGATAGTCTCACCCATAACATTCAGCGCCTTCATACTGGCATCAAGCGCTTTTTGAGAACTTGTTTCAATCAGTGCAGTTGAAAGAAGAGTTTTAAAAATTGGACGACTTGAACTCATAGAGAGCGAGAGTTTAGAAGCGCTATCGAGTCTCATAAGTAGTCTCTTTCGAGCCATCTCAAGATTTCCAATAAGCACCACAAGGTTTGAAACAAAATACTCAACATTTCTGAGGAACATGTCGTATTTCATTTTTTCTTCTTCTGTTTCGACACTTTCTGCCTTCTTCTTAAATTCTTCTATTTTAACTTGAAGAAAATCTTTATAGGCTACCACTTTCCCGAGATTTGCTTCGATTCCTTCAAGAAATTCCTTTTGCATATCAATAGAAGTATTGAGGGAAACTCCCGCTTGATCAAAACCAGAAAAAATTGCTTCAATTTTTCCTTCCATCGATTTAATATTAAACTTTGCTTCATCCCATTTTGCATCAAGTGTTTTTGCAAGGATAGAAACAAGAGGAAGTGATTTAGCTATTTTCATCACTGTTCCATCGTTGTCGATGATATCTTTATAGACTGATTGCACATCTTTATTCATATCAGCAAGTTCATCAGATACTTGCATAATTGGATCGCTATCAATAATTTGCGCAGTTTTTGAGATGATACTATCAAGAGGAGCAGTGATTTTTTCCCCAAGTTGACGGAAGTCTTTTGCTTCCTGAAAAGTTTGTTCTACCTCGGCCTGATCTGTCTCAGAAAGTGGAATCGAAGTAGTATTTGAAACAATTTTTTCAGCCTCAACTTGAGCATCATCAGTTTTTACTTGTGTAGCCATAGTTTTTTAGTAATGAAATAAGTTACTGCAATAGTATAATCGAATAATCAGATTAGTGGAAATTATTTTTTACATATTATACTTAACCAGTCATCATGTTTGGTTTCTAAAATATGAGTTTTGCATATATGAAATCATATTTCTTCAAGTATAGAAATAATTTCTTCCTGAGAATAATATACATATTTTTTCTTCACTCAGGGAAGGGAAATACTATTTTTAAATACAGTTTTCTCAGAGTCAGAAATTTTTAGTGTGAGAAAAAAGACTCAATTATCTTGTAATATACTATATATATCTTCAAGTACTGTATATGCAACATTTTTATCCACATGCAGGATACTTGCACTACTCATAATAGCATCAAAACTTGATTGCTGATAATACTGTTTTAGTTCTGTCATATCTCACACCCTCAGATACTCTCTGATATGTGGATCAGAAATCTCTATGAGATTTTGTGAAATATCTATTCAATAAGATTCATATCATAGATTTCTCAGTCTGAGTACATCTCGTCCATATGCACATCCAACATCGAGAACTTTTTTTCCACTTATTTCTCATACAAATATTTCAAACATATTTGCAGGAAATATAAAATCTTGAGTAGATTTTTTATACTCCTGTGCTCAAAGATTATATGTTTGTGTTGTGATATCCTGATGAGAATCTTGCATATTTATTCTGTAACGAATTCAATGTTTCATCCATGTTTTACAAATTGCTCAACGATATCTTTGATTTTTGTGTATTGTGCTGGAGTAAGTTGAGATTTATAATTCTCTGTAATGAGTTTATAGGTATTTTGTAATTCTCATGCAGCAAACTCTTTTTTCTGATGAGAGCTTGTGATGAGTTTTGCAATTTTTGTGAGATTTTCTGCTCTGATTTGAATTGCTTTCTCATTTCAATGTATAATAATTCTGACTCACTTTATACCTGATATATCTATTTTAGAAATATCGGTCATAATAGTATTTTTTGTATTTTGTTTTTTCTCGTTAGAAGAATCATGTACATCTGTAGAAAATAAATTTCTTGGAGAAAAATCCTTATTAAGAGTATTTCCAAACTTTTTTGTATACATCGTAGAGAGTATGATCATAAGAACCCCCGTAACCATAAATACAAGATATCATAGTCCTCCAGATAACTCGCTTTGCCAGATATCGTGCAAGAAAATTTTTATAACTGTAATACTCACGAGATAGAGTCCGATAGTTCTCAGTGGAAGGAGATTTTTTGAAATCCCAAATGCCATCACAATAAATGCAAGCGCTCCCCAATACATAGTAATGGCAAAAGTTCCATCAAAGTAATAACTTATGTAGAGTGTTGTGGCAATAAAATAATAGAGCAGAGTAATAGCTCATAAATACTTAGAGCGAATTTTCCAGAATTTCATATATTCGACTCAATATATAAAAAGCGGAAGAAGTAAAATGCAGAGAGATATTCAAATATTCAGTTCAAAAATTCAAAATATACCTCATCAAATTGCTATCAGGAGAGCTAAAATGTGAACTATATATATTCACACGAGAGCAATATTTGAGAAAATAGTAAGGATTGTTTCTTGAAGCTTTCTATAAATAATTCAAAGAACTACAATTACAGCTGTAAAGTAGAAGAGTGAAACCCACTCGCTTTCTGGAGCAATAATTTCGTGAATCATCGTAGTCACAATGAGTATCGCAAAAATATGAATTGCGTGATGAAAGTATTTCGCAGGAATATTTTCCAAGTTTCACATGTTATGTGTTCTCATAAGACATACTAGATTCGTAAAAATAGCTGCGAGAATAATAATACAGGTTACAAGAAGTCATATATTTCAGCTCAGATTTGTATCTAAAAATGGGACAATTCTCATGACTCAAATAATATAGAGTATCATCGCTGCGGCAAGAATTTTGAGAGAGTCTATTTTTTTAAAGAGGAAAAATAATACACTTGATTCCAATATCCACACAATAGAAATGATTTCTTTTTGCTCAGCAAATACAAATGCAATCGCCAGCGAAAAGAGAGAGAGCGCGAGTGCTGAAATACTATAAAATGTATTTTCATATCATGGATTTTTCTGCATTTCTTGTATTCCTACTTTTTTAACAAACATAAATCAAAGACTTGCATAAATAGCAGCCAAGAGGACGTATGCAAATCACTGCGCAATCCCAGGAAAATATTCACCTCAGAAAAAATAAATCATGTAGGTGAGAAAGAGCGCTCATGAGACGAGACCTCAAATAATATTTGAAATATTTTCACTGAGCATTTTATTTCAAATACTTAGGACGTATCATATATTCATCACTGCAAAAACAATAATAATAGAAAGACTTATCATAAACATTCACGCTTCAAGTCCATTGGTATAGAGAGCAGGAGAGAGTGTCAAAATAGTTCCAAGTGTTCCGATACTGTATAAATAGGCTCATCTATTACTTGAAATATAACAAAAAAGCATAAGTCCAAGGCTTGAAACTCAAAGAATAAGTAATTGAATTTCATTTAAACTACTCAGTGAGAGAAGTCACATGAGTCAAATCAGGAAGAATATTCCACCAATGAGTATCTCAGAGAGATTTTTAGATTTTTGCTCAAATACTGTAGAAGTATAGAGCGAAATTGCCCCGAGTATATTTATACAAATAAGTTTTGTTATCCATCCATTTGCATCCATGTAAGGCGCTATGAGGAATAAAAATGCAGCGAGAATAAAGCTGAGAATAAAAAGTATGAATTCTTTTTTTGTATATGACAGAAACATCGCTCAGAGCGTGACAATGAGTGCATAACCAAGAAGTGTATATGGTTCTGATGAGCTTGTTCCAAGTAGAAGAGGATTGAGATATGCAAATACAAAAGAAAATATCAGAAGACTGCGAGAATTATAAACCAGAGCAGTAGTCACTGCAAATACGGTATTGAGTATGAGAAAGATAAATGTTGTCCCAACAGAAAGAAATGAATTTTCAATACTAGAATCATCTCAAAGAAGGAATCGCCCAGAGAGAATAACGAGATAATTTATGAGTATACCAAGTCACATAACAATTCGTGATTCTGCTTCAAATCACTTTTTATCCAGAATAGTTCACACTCCATAGAAGCTGAATCAGAGAAGGAATCCAATAACTATTTTTCCAACTGGTCAAATAGATACATAAATTGCACTCAGGAAAAATAAAACTCAAATAAATACAATAATTCCTCAAATTTTCGCAAGAACATTTTCAGCAAAAAACTTTTCAAAAATATTTGGCTCTCTTGGTGTTTCAATTTTTGCTTGAGATTTTTCTACTGGTGTTTCATCCATTGGCATAGACACAGTTGTATCAGCGAAAACTTCATTACTTGAAGCATTTTCATACGAATCATCATTCCAAGATGATTCTTTGGATGATGACTCACTGAGTTCATTTTGCTTTTTTACTTCTTGATTTGTGGTATCTTTTAAAACTTGCTGTTTAAAAAACACTAGCCTGCTTCGAATATATGTTGGAGAGAATACTACATATTTTATGATGACTCATAAAACAAGTCCAGGAAAAAATAAATCTTCATCTATGAGCATAATACTCAGTCAAGCTATCATAGAGAGCAGCCAAGTGATTCTATTTAAGAGTTGAAACATAATTAGAAGAGATAATAAATAAAAATTATTTTTCGAGTTTTCTCATAACTCAGTAAATTCATACACAAAAACCAGCAATAACAAGAAGCATGAGGATAATAAAAACGGTTCTGTTTGACTCTAGTACTCTATCATCGCTCTCATCACATACATCTCAGAGAGAATCTCTGTCAGTATCTTTTTGGTCTGGATTAAATTTGTAGGGACAATTGTCATCGATAAAAATAATGCTATCATTATCATCATCCTCACAGACATTTCCTATCCCATCATTGTCACTGTCAGCTTGATCTTGATTTGGAACATTTGGACAATTATCCCTGAGGCCATCTATTCCATCAACATCACTATCCTCACAAATATCTCAAATTCCATTGTTATTTTTATCTTCTTGATTTGGGTTTTTATATGTTTGGCAGTTGTCACAGATATTTCACACTCCATCACTATCACTATCAGCCTGATCTGGGTTTGCTATATACCGGCAGTTATCACTGAAGTTTATAATTCAGTCTGAGTCATCATCATTATCACTCAGATAATTTGCTTGAGATTCACATACATCACCAACTCAGTCATTATTTTCATCTCTTTGATCAGGATTATAGAGATTACAATTATCACAGCTGTTTCAAATCTTATCACCATCATCATCTAGTTGGAGTGGATTAGGTGTATTTCTACAGTTATCAATACTATCTGGAACGCTGTCAGAGTCGCTATCAAATTCACAGGCATCTCAAATTCCATTTGAATTAATATCTTCTTGATTTCTATTTGAGACACTCGCGCAGTTATCATCTAAATCTGAAACACCATCTCAGTCAGTATCTGTATTGTTTGCATTATACAGAGGATTTTCTATAAAAATTGGACTGATAAAGTTTTCTGTAGGGCGTGTATTTCACACTACAATATTATCACGAGTTTGGCCACAACTATTTGAACCATAAACTTTTATAGTTTCTCATACATTATTTGGAATAATTTCCCAGATGTAGGTATTTCTCCTAATGCTAAGGGTTTGAATCTGAATAATCTCACGAATATTTTCTTCTCCAATTGCTTGAAAGACTATTTTTATGTCTGTTGGTGCGAAATCTGAAATATCACTTTTTAAAACCTGAGAATATGACTGTGCATCATTTTCTGAAATATAAAATGATGGAGAGTAATATTGAGAATCATACTTAAAGTCGAAAGTGAAATTATTTCTTTCTAGTTTCTCTGCAACATTTATTATTATCTCAGTATTTTGAGCTGTATCAATATCTGAAAAATTGTAGAGATTTTCATACTTTTGATTTTTAGGACTTTGCTCTAAATTTGTGCTAAAGTCTATATATTTATACACCCTATCATAGAGTATGACATCAAGTTCTTGATCTTCTTGCACAGCAAAAATATCGTCAAATGGTGATGAAATAAACATATTTTCTCAGGGAGAGAGTGTTGTCATCTCTCTGAAACAATCAAGCTGCGTGATAGAGTTACGAGCAAAAATTGATGGATTCACTCATATTCACAGTAATAATATCATTGAAACAATTATTTTCTTCATACGAGAGAGTAAAAGCTAAGTAATTTTATACTGATTTGATATGAGTATTGAAATCAGTATATAAAAAAACTCTTTCCTGAAAAGAGTTTTAAGTTTACATTAAGGTGTCTTTGTGCCTTGCTATATATTCTCATAATTTAATCGTTTGTGTTCTTGCTGAATCGACAACTTTGAGCTGAGGATATTTGAGTGAAATGTATTCATAATAGACGGTATAATGCGTGCAAGCTAAGATAAGAGTATCAATATTTTTTTCAAGTAACTGTGCTATATAGGAATCGAGATAGGTAAGTGTTTCTGGATGATTTGAGATTCCGTCTTCGACATATCCTGCAAGTTCTGGAGTTGCAAGTGGGAAGAGCTGATGCTCTGATGAAAGTTTCGCAATTTCTCTGTCATATTTCCCAGAGTGTACTGTAAATTTTGTTCCAATAAGACCAATATTTTTGTCAGATATTTCGATAGCTACTTCTACTGATGGAATAATACATCAGAGAATTTTTTTATCAGTGTAGGTATCTTGAAGCTGACGAAGTGTTTCCGCGCAAATAGTGTTACAGGCAATGAGAATTAGATTGCATCATTTTTCCCAAAGTTTTTTACATCCTACTTCTGCAAGCGAGTAAATCTCTTCTCAGCTTTTGTTTCCATAGGGAGCATTGGCATGATCGAGATATGTCTCGTATTCATATTGAGGGAAATGTGATTTGATATCTAGTAGCGCGTAGTGTCATCACATTCCAGAATCGAGAATTCATATTTTTAGCATAGAGAAAAAAATGATTATTAAATTGCTGTCTGAATTGATAATAATCTGAAAGATATAATTCTCAATTTTTTATTATGAATCTCTGCAGCTTACCTGGAATCGCTCATTGTATCTATCGAGTTTATACATATCCCAATCTTCTCAGCTATTATTTTCATAGTTATAGCAACTCTTTATTTTTCCAATACACTGGGTTCATCAGAGTACGAGTTTTTCGACTCAGAGACAGCTGCAATCTCTTGAAGGATATTTCATAAATACTTCACAGCTAGGAAACGAAGTGAATCAAATTATTAGTTGTAATACTATGATTCATCAAACAAAATATTTCAGTTTACTGAGTGATTTTTTAAAAAGAGAAAGTGAATATATAAAAATGAGAATTCATGAGAGTATGCTAAGATATCCAACACCTCAAAATAGAACGAAAAAAATAATATGAAAAAATATATTTATTATATTTATACATATTATTTTTAAGATTATTAAAATCTTGTCCCCATTTATATTCATAATTATATGTTTTTAATTTCAATATTTTTCTACTATTTCTCAGATATTTCAAAATTTTGGAGCAAAAAATCTATTTCAAGAAATAGTATTATTCACAAAATAATTATCCCAATAGGGTGAATTCTCATTCCATAAATCTGGAAGTTTTAGGAGTCCTGTCTGATAATAGAATGTGGCTTCCTGAGTATTTCAGAGTTTTTCAAATATATTTCCGCAATAAAAATAATTCTCTACAGATGGATAGGTTGTAACAAGATTTTCACAGAGGATTTGCTTATTATTTGAAGTTATCAGTGCTTCTTTTATATTCCATTGTGATATGATTCATTCTAGATGTTCAGCATACTGGTATTTTTCTTGCGCTATGTAGTACTTTGGATGTGTAAAGATTTCGTTTGCGCTTTTTGTATTACCAGCAGCATAGAGAATCTCTCAATAATAGAGTTTATATGAATAGTATGATCCAACTATAGATATCGATAAAATAAATGTAAAAATCCCCATAACTCATTTCTGTATAATTTTATCTCGTAAACAAATGATGTCGTTTTTTTGAGATGAAGTTTTGAAAAAAAATCATGACATGACTACTAATAAAACTAAATAGGACGCAACAGAAAAATATTGAAACAATCAAAATAAAAGAAATAGAATTAAGGAGGCATTTACAGGACCATATTTGTTATGATTTTGTGCTACAAACTGATAGATTATATAGAAAAATACTCAGAGCATAAAGACTCAGAAATGATACCAAATATATAATATAAAATTATGCGGCCGGTCTGCTGTAAATCAATAATTTTCAAAGATATAGAGTTCTGGAACTTTAAAGGCATTAAAATAATAGGGGAGAGTTTCACTTCATGCTCAAAAGAAAAATACTCGCAGGCTAGAAAAAATAATCTTTCCTGTAGTTTCCCATATATAGAATCGTGAGAGGAGAGAGTGGAGTTTTTCTGGAAAATAGAGCGTCAACACACATAATCATCATACTGTGAGAATACTTATACATCAGAGATAGGGCGCGTAAAAATATTTTTTGTCTGAAAAAAATTTCGAAAATACAATATAAATAATATACGTGATACATAAAAAAAGGGCAAAAATAGATTTTGTATATATAAGTGTGATTCCTGCAATAATTCCGAGAATAACAAACAAAAGTTTCACTAATATATTTTCATATAAATGTATGAAATACCGAATAAATGGTAGGAGTATGAGAATATATCAAGCAAGATAATTTGGATGTCAAAATGTTCCGAGTGCTCTATTTGAGAGTTCTCCATATCAAAAAGTAGGCAAGAAGTATTCTTTAAGCGCAATTGCGCAAACACAGAGTAAGGCTCATAAACTCGTCAACATCGCAATTCTTAAAAATCCTCTTCTCAGATTTCTCAGGACAATATACATTCACAAGAGATTTATAAGCAGTATGTAGGTATGTCACTTCTCTGTATCTCAAATGAGTGATTGAAATTGAGAAAAAGAAAATAAAGTGGAGAGCGTCAGTAAGATAAATATTCAAATAATGACAGAAAATTCATTTTTATTGAGTGAGACTATTCGCCCTATTTTAAATTTTTCGATAAAAAAACTCAGAAAGATAATTCCCGAGAATATATTAAAATAGAGAGCCTTGGTAAATTCAAAATTCCCCGAGACGATAAGTGATAAGTCAATTCCCAACGTTTGAAATAATCTCCCATGAATAAAAGGGAGAGTAAACAGTAATATCAGTAATAGCGTTTTAGTAATTATCATGTGATAACTTTTTTTAGAAGCAGTGGTATTTGTGGAAATATGTTTTCTAGATTCATGATTTCTTCTGGAGTAAACCAAGCATATTTTTTTATTTCTTCTTCTTGGATTTTAAATTTTTCTAGTGATCACTCTTTGACCTGTGCGTGGAATATATATTCCCATTTTTTTACTTCTCCAAATTTCTTTGAGTTATAAAATATTTTATAATTTGCAATTGGAAGGGGATATTCTTTGATATACTCTAAATCAAAGTCATCTCTGTCTCCGAGGAATTTTATTTTGAGATTAAACTCTTCTTTTATTTCTCGCTTGAGCGCGCTATGCAGTGCTTCTCATTTTTCTATGTGTCCTCCTGGAGTAGTCCATGTATCAGATTTATGATGCATGACAAGGAGGTATTTTCCCTCGTTATTTTTTAGAAGTGCTCGTACGACTTGTCTCATTGTAGAATAATAGAAATAATTAGATATATATAGTAAGAGGAAATAGCCAGAAAAAAAGTTTTTCTCTCACATTTGCAATACGATAAAGAAAGCACATACTTATAAATATTAATTTCTGATTAAAAATATGAAAAAATTGTTATCGTTTTGTATGATAGTGCTTGTGAGTTTTCCTCTCAGCTCATATGCACTTTCGCCAGCTCAAAACTCCCAGCTCACCGTTCGCGTTTCATGACTTGAAAAGAAGCTTGATACCATTATTGGGAGAGAATCTATTTCATCGCAAAAAATAATAATTTCAAATATTACCCACAGACTTGAAAATATTCTTCAAAAAACGCTATCAGAATCTACCGATTTTATCCTCACGCAGATTTACAATATATATCTCGCGAAAAATATTGCCCTCTCTGAGCAAAAGTCTTATCTCGTAGAGCGCGTGATTGACGGAGATACGATTGAGGTGTCTGATAATGGAAATACATTTCAAATCAGGCTCATCTGAGTAGATACTCCTGAGCGCAAGGATTGTTATTTTTCTGAGGCAAGTGAGAAGCTCTCTGATAAGATTCTCTGAGAGCGAGTATTCCTTGTCGCAGACGAATCGCAAGCTGAGAGTGATATCTATGGTCGAAAACTTCGCTATGTCTTCTCACAGGATTATGAATTTATGAATGCCTATCTCATAGAGTCATGAGCCTGAGATGAATATACCTACAACAAAGCCTATCTCTTCCAAGAATATTTTAGGAACCTAGAATCAGTCGCAGACTACAGAAATCTCGGGAAATGGAATACTGCTAATACCTGCTCAAATATTTCTGAATCTCCAGTGATTATTCCAGATCAAGAAGTTTCAGATATACCCTCAAGCGGATGATACTACACTTCATCCTATCACAGTGCCTATCTCTACTACTGCGCCAATGACTCAGCATGGGAAGGACTCTCAAAGACCTATCTCAGATTTTATCAAACAGAGGCAGAGCTCAAGCAAGCCTATCCAAATAAGACGCTCAATAAATCCTGTAATTAAAAAAAACTCTCGCAAGAGAGTTTTTTTTGTTTGTTACTATACATCATAATTCTCCACAAACTTTTAACATCAAAAATATTTCTACGTAGTATTTTATTCTGAAAAGTATATAGTTTGTATATTAGGAAGTAAAAATAAATATTATGTCATATATACGGATAAAATCAATTACGATTCAAAATTATCGGTCTTTCTGAGAAAGACAAGATTTTGTTTTTCCTTGAGAGGATTATAAAAAACCAATTTCAATTATTTGATATAATAATAGTTGAAAAACTAATTTAATGAATTGTATTTTATATTGATTGAATATTAATTTTGTTTCAAAAGAGACATTCTCTATTGATGATTTTCACAATAGAGATATATTTAATTTACCTCAATTTATACTAAATATTGATAGTAGCTCAGAGCAAAAGTATGATTGAAAAGAAGCTAACTTGAAATGATATCATAAGCTCTTAATTAATACAGATGAAGAAGAGATTTTATGAAGTAAAGTTCAATCACTTCATTGATTAGAAAAAATACAGAGATATCAAAACGGACCGATTGTAGATGATGAAAATTTTCAGGCATTTGGAGCGAATAAATATTTTAATATTTTTTATATTAATTTTCATAATATTAAAGAAGAAATTCAAACTGGAAAAACAAGTTGGTGAAATCTAAAATCTTTTTTATCGAAACATATTAAGAAAATTACAGATATTGATAGTACATTATTAGAAAAGAGAGAAGCTTTTAAAACTTCTATTAATGCTGCTACTAATGATGTTTTAGAGTGATCTAAAATGCAAGATTTTATTAATACTATTCAGAAAAACTATAATAAAAACCTCAGAGATAAAGTTTGTAGGGTTGAATTTTGACTTCCAGAATATGAAGATATATTTCTTCAAATGATGTTTAAGATAGGTTTAAATTGAGACTCTGAAAATTTAGTACCAATTTCTCATTTTTGAGATTGATATATTTCAATGTTTGTCATGGCTGTCATTCAAGCAATTTCAGAAACTAATGCAGAAGATAAGTGTTTATTTCTTTTTGAAGAGCCAGAGAGTTTTTTACATGAAAATCATCAAGAATATTTTTATAAACAGGTTCTTTGTTCTTTAGCAGAAAAATGACATCAAGTTATTTATACTACTCATTCTGATAAAATGATTGATATATTTGATACAAAATCAATTATTCGATTAGAAATGGATGAAAATAATCAAACAGTAAAAAAATATAATGAAGTTTGAGAATTTAAAATTATTGACCCTGTAATTTCAATAGAAAACTATAATCAATATATTAAAAATATTGAACCAAATTTAAATAGAATATTATTTAGTAAAAAGGTTATTTTAGTTGAATGACCAAATGATTTACTTGTTTACAAATATTTTATTGAGCATGAAGTGAAAAAATTTATTAATCAAGATAATTCTATAGATGATAAATCAAAATATGCAGAAACATATATGAGTTTTAAGAATTTTTCTATAATTCCTCATCATGGAAAGCATACAGTCCAACTACTTATACAGCTATGTAATCATTTTAAAATTGATTATTTTGTTATAAATGATTTTGATATTAGCGAAGATTTAGTTAAAAATCTGAGTTCATACGATAGTTCAGAAGAAATGAAATGATGAGATGAATATCAAAATGATGAATATGATAAATCAGTTTTAACTACAAACTTTAAAATTATAAAGGCTTCTAAAGAGAATCAGTTTCACTTTAATATTCCAAAATTAGAAGATGTAATTTGATATTTTAAGAATGATAAAAATAGTTTTAAGATTTGGAATATAATCCAAGATCAAGATTTTTGAAATACGTTATTTCCTGATAATTTAAGAAAATTTTTAGAATTATGTGAAGAAAAAGTTTCTGAAACTTCGTCAAGTCAGAAAGCATATAATACCCATGATATTTCAATTGATGATTTGCCTTTTTAATTGTATATTTTTCACCTATGTTTTTTACATCTTATAATACTCATTATAAAACGGAGCTATTGCCGCTTTAAACGCTGCAGAAAACTCATCCGCTCTGGTGAACATATCATCAGACCAAGCTCCCATACTGCCATTTTCACTTCTGATATTTGTATTTCCAGAAAGCTCTCCCATGATTGGTCCGAGCTCTAGTCACTGCTCGTAGAGCTTTTTCTCTACAATACTTGGAACTTCTAGATGCGGGGAAAAACCATAGTGTCATTCTCAGAGATGATTCTCAACGTATACGACTCAAAAAATATAGGCTTTGTCTCAGATTTTAGCAGTCCCACCCTCGATTCAAATATAATAATCTGCTGATTCAAGAGATTTGAGATTTTGGGCTCTATTTTTTGCTCAGAGCATAATTTCTTCGGTCGTAAGTGGCATATCAGAGATACCACTCTCGACATTGTGTGGAAAATATTCTACTTCAGTATCTTGAAGATAGGGGCAAGCTGTAACTCAGCTTTTGATTCATGCGATTTTTGGAGCTCTGGTTGTCCCGATTGCTAGTTTCATATTGTGTAGAAGTTGGTTTTAATTATATCACGTACTTTATTGTATAGGTTTCTCCTAGAGTATATGAGTATTTTATTAATTTATTTATTATTTCAATTATAATATTGTAAAGCAAAAATAATAGTAATATCCTTATTTATTGTTATATTGCTTTTAATAACTAGAAATATATATATTCATGAATACGCATAAAATTCTCTGATTTACTCTTGTTGAGCTCATTGTAGTCATTACAATTGTTTGAATATTATCTACAGTATGATTTGTTTCATACTCTGGATACCTCACTGGAGCAAGAGACTCCAATAGGTTTTCTCAGCTTACAAAGCTTTCTGATTCACTCCAGACTTATGCTGCAAGTAAATCACTTCCTCTTCCAGATGACTATATCGAAATTACAGCAAGTGGATCCTCTAATGTCATTGCGTATCAGTGATATGTTTGAGTTGATGTTCTCGAAACGATTGATTATACCAATGGAGGAAAAGATCCAAAGGATGATTCATACTTCACATACTATCTTACAAAAGATAGAAAATCTCTTCAGCTTCTTGCACTCATGGAAGATAGCTCTAGTGTTTCACTTCAAAATAATAAAATATTTGCTGCCGATTATTCAGAGAGATTCCCAAAAGTTTATGGGCAAAAATTGGGAGTTTTGGTGTCTTGAGAGGATACGAATTTAAATACTCCAGCACAAGAAATCTCAGAGAATGTATCAAGTGGTTATTTAGATATATTTAATACAAATAATATTTATGAGGCAAATTTTGGACAAAATGGGACTGTGATTTGAACCTGATCTATATTATGAATACAGCAATTATGAGGTTGATGATTAATATGATACTGGGGATTTAATGAATGATATTGAAACACTGTATACGATACATCTTGAAGATGAAATAATGGAACCCTTACAGGTGCAACAACCCCAACATATATTAGTTGAGTAAAAGGTACTGCATTAAATTTTTCTGCTGATTCTGATAGTTTAAATTGATGATTTGTAGATATATGAAATATTGATGTAGAAACTCCCTTTTATACTTACTCTTTTTGGATAAAACCTTCTACAGATATTAATCTCCAAACGAATAATAGTATTATTAAAACATTTACAGAAATTACTCCTCAAACAAATAACTACAATTTTGAATTTAATTGGAATCACGTAAAAGTAGAACCACAATCTTTTTGAGCAAGTGGTACGAGACTGAATATAGAAGGATTAATTGATACTTCAAAATGGAATCATATAACATGTGTATTATGAAAAGATATTTTGAAAATATATGTAAATGGAGAACTCAATAATACTATGAAAACAGATTGAATCACTGTTTCTTGAGGTACATATGTTTATTTTTGAGCATGATCATGGACTCAACATCTTGGTACCAGATGAATGTATTCTTGATGATTAGATGAAGTATATATTTTTAAACATTTGTTGAATGACCAAGAGATAAAGTTGCTATATCAAAATAGCCAATAATAGTATGAGCTTTTGTGGTAAATTTAAATAAAGTTAATTATAGAGAAAAAACTCAGTTTAACTGAGTTTTTATTAATTTATTTATTCTTATATTGCTATTATTATGTCGAATTATATTTCATGAATACTCATAAAATTCTCTGATTTACCCTCGTAGAACTCATTGTGGTAATTACAATTGTATGAATCCTTTCAACTGTATGATTTGTTTCATACTCTGGATACCTCACTGGAGCCAGAGACTCCAATAGATTTTCACAGCTTACGAAACTCTCAGATTCACTCCAAACTTATGCTGCAAGTAAATCACTTCCTCTTCCAGATGATTATATAGAGATTACTGCAAGTGGAGCAAGTAATGTCATTGCGTATCAGTGATATGTCTGAGTCGATGTTCTTGAAACTATAGATTATACCAATGGAGGAAAAGACCCAAAAGATGATTCTTACTATACGTATTATCTTACAAAAGATAGACAATCACTTCAGTTATTAGCATTTATGGAAGATACCATAGCAGGAAATATTTCTCCAACTAATACTCAAAAAATATTTGCAGCTGATTATTCTGAGAGATTTCCAAAAGTTTATGGACAAAAATTGGGAGTTTTATTATCAGGGGAAGATTCAAATTTATATTCTCCTATTCATGAAACTATTTCTGATGGTTATTTTGATATCTATAATTCACCAACATTAATAAATGCATATTTTTCTAATAGTGATGAAAATATATCCTATTCGTGATATACTCTCGGAGCATATTTATCAACGAGACTTGGTTGACCTAGACCATGAGATTGTCCAGATTGATTTATATGAGTACGATGAAATCTTGAATATAGTAATGAATGATTTTGTGTTTCTCAATATGAAATGACCTATGCAGATGCTGATACACCAAGCGTAACAACTTCGAGAAATACTGTATTATATGAAGATGGTAAAACCCCAGTTTCAATGCCGGGGAAATATCCAATTACTAATATTACTACTCCTCAGGCTCGTGAAGCTTGTGCATCAATAGGACCATGATTTCACTTGATTACAAATAAAGAATGGATGACCATAGCAAGAAATATAGAAACAAATCCAGTGAATTGGTCTAGCTGAGAAATTTGAAATGGATTTATTTACAACGGTATAACGGCTGATACACAATCTGGATGCAATAATGGCCCTCTTTGAGGGAATACTGAACCAAGGTCGCAAGTAACAAAAACTTGACCGTGAATTGTCCAAGATTGTAATACGAAAAGAAAACAGCTTCTTGATAATGACAAAGAGATATGGGATATGGGAGGAAACTTGTTTGAATTAGTTGATAAGACGAGAGATTACGAATCATTCTTTTCTATTCCTACAGCAAATACAGATGATACTTGAAATTGGGATTCGGATGGTATATATGATTTATCTGACATGAGAAAGATAGGGTTTCTGTTTTGACTTTGAACCTCTGCTTGAATGTGAAGTGTTAATTTCCCTCAGGGAATACAAAATAATATTTTTATGAGATGATGATTTGCATGACAATGAATTCAATCTGGTATATATACACTATTTCTCTGATATGGTCTTAATCATTCCTCAGATGTTCTATGATTCAGATGTGCGCGTAGTTTCTAATACCTATTAAAAAAAACTCAGCTTAGCTGAGTTTTTTTGTCATATACGTTCCCTCTAATTCGTATCATCTTTTCTCATAATAGGCCTGCACTCCCACTCCAGCTATTACGGCCATTTTAGTGACTCACTCGTATTCTCGTGATATTTTCTCAGCTTCTTCTATAAGGCGCTTTCCAAAACCGATATGCTGCCCAAAACTTGAACCCTTTTGATTGATAGAGAGTTGGTCTCCGAATGTATGAATCTCTCTGATGATAGCAGCTCACTTGAGCTCAGGAATATAATCGGTAATATCGTTTAAAAGTACACGATTTGGATCACGATTCTCTTCCTGAGATTTGGCTGCATCCGTATTCATATCAAAGAGCTGCTGAGAGTCAGGTTTTACGATGAAACTTGGGATTCTAAGTCTGAGAAGAGAGAATATGGTCCTATCTGCTGGATCCTCAAAGGTCAGAAGATACTCTATCCCGTCAGATGCTTCATACTGAAATATATTGAGTTCAGCTTTTTTCGGGTCATTGGTCTTATCCTTTATCTCGCGGCTTCGAATATCCGTCATGACTCTTCCTTGCGAGATGAGTTTGTCTTCAACGAGCTGACGAAGATTTGAGAGCGTAGAACCATGCAGGATTTCACTGGCTGGAATATCTCGGTAAGTTCTATTGATACGCACATATTCTGGGATGAGCATCTCAAGCTCACACATCAGGTCAATGAGCGTCTCATCATCATAGGCCTGAAATCATCCAGCCTTCCAGATATCTGTGAGCTCTGATTTATCTGTCACCATCATCGGATAGATTTTGAGTTCGTCCGGTCTGTAGAGCTGGTTATCAAAACACTCTTTCATTGAGGCGATATCACCCTCTGGTGTTGCTCCCATCAGATTTGGCATCATATGTGCTACGACCTTGAATCCTGCGTCTTTGAGCATTTTTGTAGCTCAGATAGATTCATAGTTTCCATGACCTCTTTTATTAAGCTCATTAATTGCGTCATCCGTTGTTTGGTATCCTATTTCTACTCTGGTAACTCAGAAGTTTCTGAGTCTCACTATTTCTTCTGGAGTAATCCAGTCTGGGCGAGTCTCTATCGCTATCCCGATGATTCTGCATTTTGCGGTCTCATTATTTTTTTTGGCTTCTTCAAAGTCCGCAGATTCATACATTTTAAATCATTCTCTGAGTTTGAAACTCGCAAATCTGTCATGCTCAAAATCAGTTTTTTCGATATGAGGCTTCATGGCTTCGTAGCTGTTAAAGGCATCATAGATACCTTTCATGAATTCTTCTTGATATTTTTGTGGGTAAAATGACCAGGTTCCTCAGATAATTCTGATATCATTTTTTTCTATCTTGTGACCAGTGACTTCAAGCGCTCGGAGTCTGTTATGGATTTGCAAGATTGGGTCAAATTTATTGAGCTCAGCGCGCATAACGGCTGGTTCATGCGGGATATATGATTTTGGAAGGCCTTCAAAGGTAGGGCAATATACGCAGAGTCCAGGACATCCCCAAAACTTGGTAAGCAGGGAAATAACGGTTACTCCAGAGAGACTACGAACTCCTCGCTTTCGAAGGAGTCTTCGGAAGTTTTCATCTTCTGGGAATTCTCCAGCAATGACTCTCTCATCATATCTCTCAAGAATTCTGATACTTGGAAATGGTTTTGGAACATCATAACTTTTGTAAATATCGTTTTTGAGTTTATGAAATGCTTCTTTTCAAAATGTAGGGTCTTCCTGCAATTTGATAAGTCCAGCGTTGATTATTAGGTCTAGAATGTCTCCAGTATTTTGCATAAATATCTTGTTGGTTAATGAGTCTGGATTATAGGGGAGAATATTTTTTTTTCAATAAAAAAAGAGCTGCAGTTTTGTAGCTCTTTTAGGATTTAGTTTATCTCTATATTAAAGAGAGATTCTGGCATATCATCAGTCATTTGATAATAACTTCATTTATAATTTTCTTGAAGTGTATTATTTCTTATAGTATATCAATTCAATTGGTAAAATGCGTAGGTTTGTTCGTCTTTTTTTATAGAAAACACTCTAATTTCATACGGGATTCAGTATGAAGAAACAAAATCTTTACTCTCAAGTCAAAGGGTGTCAAAATTTATACTTCCAGTATAGAGTATTCAATCATTTGTTTGTATAGGTTCTCAGCTGTTTACATATGAATCAAAGGCTCTTCAAGTACTTGTTATATCTACTTCAATCATTGTAGCTATTGTTCTAATATCTGAGAGAGTTTTTGAATTCATTGCATCAACTCTATATTGTGCCATTGGTCAATTTCCAATTCATAACTCCTTGTTTATGTCTATCTGTTCTCCAGCTTTTAGACGTATAATTATATCTTTTATTTTTTCAGCTTGTTGCTTTTCTATTTTGTTCTTATTGATTTGTATCATGGAATCAAGATTCTTTTGTGGAATGATATCTGCTGGTGTTTCAAAGTTTGAAGTAAGTGTATCAGAAAAACTGAAGTCATAGTTGATATTATATTTTCAAGATGCTATGTTTGGAATATTGAGTTCATAACTTATATCTCATTTTGCGAGAGATTCATTTGTTTGTGTATTCCAATCAGCTGTTATGTCTCAAGAAATTGGTGAAGCATTTTCTCATAATTTCAGTTCTCATGAAATTTTCATTTCTCAAGAGTCTGTATCTCATAGAGATTTTCCATCAATCTCAATAACAGCTTTTCAACTCATAGCGTGTTCTTTTTGTAAAAAGTTATGAGTAATTTGCATACTATAATCTTCTTTTTGTATGTTTGCATCAATATTTCCACTAAATTCTACAGATTCTAGAATTTGTAAATCTCTTTCTTCAATTTCTTCTGGAGCAATAAGTGAATAATTTCCTACTATTTCTAAATTATCAGTGCTTCCAGTGAGCGTCACATTGGAATCAAAGTTATATTTTGGGAGGTCGATATCTACATATCCTTGAATATCTTTACCATTTTGCTCTATCAGTAGACCGCTTCCTGTGACAGAATCGTGCTGAATTTGCATATATACTTTTGATGACTCAGATTCGCTCATCGATACGGTTCCTTCTATTCATGTCATAATACGTACTGGTGATTCTACAGATTCAAGACTTTTAAACGTAGTATCTAGCACATAATGCATTTTCGTTGTATTGAGCTCAATATATAGATTCGCTATTTCATGGATTTCAGATGACATAAATTGATTTACAAATTCTTCATATTCTTCCTGCGTACACGTAGCAAAGTTATTTTTGAAATCCTCATAGTTTCACAGAGTATTTTTTACTACTGGTCAATCTGCAACGATATCTAACTCCTCAGCTGCATATCACTGATTATTTATGTTTTCATTTTTTTTGAGTGTACAAATTCAAAGAGAAGGAGCCAGAAAATACTTTGTGTCTTCTTGTCTTGTGGCTACTAAAATATTTTCATTTTTTGCAAAATCAATCATGAATTTTTGCATGTCAGATACGGTGTCTGATTGACTTGTAATTTGCTTTTTAAAGATATCATAGAATACATTTTCTGTAAGATTGATATATTTATCAGCTTCTCACAGTTTGTTGAGTGTCATGATAACTTCTTCTGGAATTATTTCTCAGAAATCAGACATATCTACTTCAAGTCCAGCGATTTTAATATATGATCCAGAACTATTTGCGATGAGATGTCATTCTGTGAGAGAGAGATTTAACTGAGTCTTTTCTCCAAATACTTGTCAATTTCATGAAAAATTGACTCACTCTACTAAAATATCCGTATTTGAAGCACCATATTGAACATCAATATTATCAAGTGAAATGCTTCCACTTCCACCTCAAAAAGATGATTGAGCTTGTAGGTCGAGAGATATTTTTCCGTTGATTCTTTGAGAATCTTCTGATGTTATTGATTCATTAAGAGTAGCCTCTATTTTTGCTACAGCTTTATTTTGAGCTTTGAGAATTTTTTCATTCAATTCTTCTAAAGTATATGAACTGGAATATCATTGAGAAACAATTCAACTGAGAGAATCTATGTTTATATAGGCTGCAAATCAAGCACCTACTACGAGACATGTAGATACCATAGCAGTGATAATTTTTGTTCTTTTTTTCATTGAAATTTAAATATAATAAAATATGGATATATTATTACATATATATTAAACAAGGTCAAATTACAGATAAACACAGAGAACTATGGTGATAAAAAGTTGTATTTCTGTTGATTATACGGTAAAATTATTATATTTCTTGTACTGTTATCTCATATACAAATACATTATGGTGACTCGCGATAAATATCTTTGAGGTCTGAATGATAGAATTATATCTTCTGAAGTTTCAACGCTCCCAAGAATTATTTTGCCAGAAGAAATTCAGCGATTTCAGAGTACAATAGGAAGTATTGTCTCATTCTGAAGTCAATTAGACCAACTTCCATATGCTGCAAATGCAACTCTCAATATGCTTGATTTTGATGATACTCTCTACAGCAGAACTCCTCAACTCCAACTTCCTACGTTTCAAGATAATAGAGGAAGTGCCTGAGATAGAGTCTTAGAAGAAATGGGACATCAAAATGTATTAGAGCAATTTTATCGTAGTAGTAGAGCAGTGAGAAGACTGATGTGAATCATCGAAAAACAATGAAAAAATCACAAGGCGCTTATTCTCACTGCATGAAATGATGATTGGCAGATAGGGAAGTGTGCATCAATCTGAATCCATGGTTGAGTCGTCCCTATTGAAGTAGTGCCTTCATGAGCAGACAAGCCAAGAAGACTTTTAGAATATATTATTGAATTATGATATATACCTGGCAAAATAATTATTTATGAGGACAGGCCAGAATATTTTTTGCAGTCTGCTTCAGCGCTTGCAAAAATGCTTCCACATACTGAAATAGTTATAGACAAAGTAACGCTTGCTCAGTGACATCCGAGTAGACAGATAGATTCTATAGAGCAAACAATTTTTAAAGTAGAGAGCGTATTATAAGCGCTCTTTTATTTTTTCTAATAATTTGATTATAATCTGCTCTTCACTTTCAAAGCTTTGAAATCAAGAAGCCAAAATATGTCCTCAACCTCAAAATAGTTCACAGATAGCTGCCACATTATTTCATGGCTGCGCGCGCATCGAGACCTTGTTTTCCTCTGCGTCGAGTGGATAGAGCAGAAAAGCAATTTGAGTTCACTGTATATTTATCAGAAGCTCGTTAATAGCTCATTTTAAATATCCACCTATTTCTTCTCTCGGTATTCCAAGCTCACGAATATTTTCTTTACTGATAAATGAATATCGTACTTTTCCGTCACAATCTTCTTGGAGATTTTCAAGCAAATATTTCCAGAGCTTCATCTGCATAAATGATTTCTTTTGAAACATTTCATAGATAACTTTTCTAAAATCAGCTCATTTTTCTATGAGATTTGCTCATACTCTCAGAGTTTCTGGTGAAACATCATTGTTAAAATACATATTCGTATCTGTCTGGAGTCCAAGATATAGAAGTGTTGCTTCTCACGATTCTATATATGTATCTAATTCTAAATCATAGAGTACTTTTGTGAGAAGTTCGCAGGTAGAGGTTGCATGAATATCTATAATATTTATATCTCAAAAATATGGATTTGAATCATGATGATCTATAACAATAAGTGTTTTTTCATCAAATATATGTTTCCATGTTTCATATATGTTTCAAAGTCTCTTCGTATCACTGGCATCAAGGGAAATAATTATGTCTGGATTAAAAGCCGCAACATCTCACTTTGGCTGTATTATATCAATTTTTCAGAAGCTATTTAAGCCTGGAGGGACTGGACAATCATTGAGAGCCATAACTTGCTTCCCCATGTTTTCTAATACTCAACCAAGAGCTCATAGGCTTCCCCAAGCATCTCCATCCATTCGGATGTGGTTTATGAGAAGAATTTTCTGAGAAGTTTGTAGTAATTCTCAGAATTTTTGTATTTCGTTTTGCATAATGTTTTAATTTAAATCCACGAATATCATCTATTTCAAAGTTATTTATTCTATGTGGATATCAGCAAATAATATGTTGAGTATAGAAGTATATGTAAAAAAATCCAGACAAAAAAAAGACTCAGTATTTTGGGTAAAATTGACTGAGTCGATTGTATGTCCAGATTCACTTCCTGTGACGGTAAATGTGTTTGTTTGTTGTCCAGGGGAATAAGGATCGGTTTTGAAAAACTAATCCTGGTCTTTCGTGAGAATCGATATGATTCTTGCGAACATATCTAGACTCTAGAATTCAAACCTCTCTTGGGTGATGATTTAAAAGCGATTCACCATGCTTTTTTATTTTTATTTTTTTGTTCAGTAAAGAACTTTTTTGTGTTGTTATGAGAGTGTTTTTGTGATAGTACTTGCTGACAAAAATACTTTTGTAGAAAAAATATTCTTAGCAGCAAATACTATCTGGTTCTCATGTTTTTGTTTTTATTTTTGTATATTCCTAATGGAATATAAATTTTTGTTGCGGGTTGCTTGTTGGATTTCTACAAGGCCCATACTCGAGAAGTAAGATTCTGTTATGTAAGGAACATCAGTAAATTACAGATGTAACTTACATATCTATTATATCCCATTATTTTTATATGCTCAAATATTTGTATACTTTTCTTTTAAAAAAGTTTTTAAATGATGCTTTTTTGTGTATAAATAGGGAAGAACAAGCGTGAAGAAAAAGTGAAGAAAATTATTATGAGAGGCTTATTTTTTGGAAAAAAATGATATAAAAACATAGCAAAAAGTGAGACTTTGTACAAAAAAATGACACATAAAGTAAGAAGTTTGTATGAGTGTTAAAAACTTGTGCATAGATGGAATTTAATATTTTTATATAGCTATGGATATACAACAAGCCTTTGGATTATCGAAAGAATTTCTTGAGCTTTCTGCTGAGAATTTCACAAAAGAACAAGTACAAAAATTATGAGAATTAGTAGCATTTCATAGTGAATTATATTACAGACACGAAAATCCTATTATTTCTGATAGTGAATATGATGTATTATTTAAAAAACTTGAGGTCTGAGAAAAACTCTATAAGACCGATATTCATATTTCATCCTCCGTTGGGAGTAATATAGAACAGTCTAGTTTTCAAAAAGTAGCACATAGTAGAGCTATGATTAGTCTTGATAATACCTACAATGAAGAAGATTTGCATGATTTTGATACGAGATTATCGAGAATTCTTGGAGAGAGCTCTGAGCTCTCATACATGATAGAGTTTAAATTTGATGGATTAGGAATAGAGCTCATATATGAAGAGGGAATACTCGTTCAGGCAATTACGAGATGAAATGGGATTCTCGGAGAAGATGTAACGCAAAATATCATGCAGATATCTAATATCCCAAAAACGATTGATAAAAAATGAAGGTTTGAAGTACGCTGAGAAGTAGTCATGCCACTTTCGAGTTTTCATAGACTTAATGAATATGCAAAACAGCACTGACAAAAAATATTTTCAAATCCTCGCAACGCTGCCTCTGGGAGTCTGAGAGTATTAGATACAAGTATTACAAAGCAAAGAGATTTGATGTATTTTGCCTATGATGTCAGTGATACCTCAGAGTTTTTTGGTTGAACATATAAGGATATGATAGAGTATTTAGCTTCGCTCTGATTTGATATATCAAGTTATTTTACCTACTGTGAAAATATTTCTGAGGTTATTTCATCTATAGAAAAAATAGGAAATATTAAGCAGCAAATTGATTTCGAGATAGATGGTCTGGTTATTAAGCTCAATGATATGTCACTCTGGAGTGAAGCCTGATTTACTCAGCATCATCCAAGATATGCTATTGCGTACAAATTTCCAGCTGAAATTGTAACGACAAATTTACTATCTGTAGAACATAGTATAGGAAGAACCGGGAGTATTACTCCAGTAGCCAATCTAGAGCCTGTTTGTATTTGAGGAGCCATGATTCGTAGAGCAACGCTGCATAATTATGACGAAGTAGCAAAGCTCTGAGTTCGGGTCGGAGATAGTGTTTTTTTAAAACGAGCATGAGAAGTTATTCCGAAAATCATTTCTGTTGCGGTTGCCGGAATTTGAGATGATATTGTTCCACCAAAATATTGTCCGAGCTGTCATACGCAGATTCTGAAAGATACTGATAAAGTGAGATACTATTGTCCAAACAGTTATGGATGTCCAGCCCAAATGCATGAAAAAATTGCCTTTGCAGTGTGAAAACATTGATTTGATATTGATGGATTTTGAGAGAAACAAGCACAGTTATTTTATACGCTCTGATTTATTGAGCATATAGGAGATATATTTAGACTCAAATATCATAAAAAAACTATTTTGCAGCTTGATTGATTTAAGGAGAAATCTGTTGAGAATCTGCTTACATGAATAGAGAAAAAACGAACGCTCGATATTGTAACATTTCTCAAAGCGCTTTGAATTCCGTGAGTTGGAAAGAAAACAGCAAAAACCCTTTCTGTTTTATTTCATAGTAAAGATGATATCTGTTATCAGCTCTTACCACCAAAAGATGTGATAGAGCAGCTTCCAGATATAGGACCAGAAGTTGCAGACTGACTCCGAAATTTCTTTATGACGCAAGAACAAGAAATTCGTGATGTACTCTCAGAACTTACTCTTATATTTCCAGAAAAGAAGATTACACAGTGAAAATATAGTGGTAAAAAAATATGTATTACGGGAAGTTTTGAGTGATTTTCTCGTGATCAACTCATAGAAATACTCGAATCTCAGGGGTGAAACTTTACTAGTTCAGTTTCTAAAAATACAGATTATCTTCTTGCAGGAGAAAAGGCCGGAAGCAAACTCAAAAAAGCTACTGAACTGGGTGTTCAAGTATTAGATCTTGAAGGTTTTCTGATAAAAAGCTAAGATTTCTCATATTTTTAAAAATATGCTAGAGTGTTTCTAGTATATTTTTTCTTATAATATGAATACCGCTAGAAGTCATACTAATATTACTCCAAGAAGGAGTAAAGCTCTCCCAATTGTTATGGATTCAAAATTATGAAAGTGTATTTTGGTTTCAAAAGAATCAAACCATGGAAGATGGAGTTTATTTTGATGATGAAATAATACAAAAAAAGATAGAGGAGGAAGAATTACATGGCAAGAAAAAAGTTCTGATGCTGTTGTAAGAGAAATTCAGGAAGAACTATGAAAGTGATTATCAGTATGAAAAATACAGGACTTATGAACTATAATTACAGATAAAAAATGAAAAATTATTTCTCATAGAGAAAGTAAAAGAGTGAAACAAAGAATTTTTGCTCTATTAGTAGAATGATGTACTCAAAAAGATGATTCAGAGATCGAAGCAGTATGACTGTATCCAATAGAAGAAAAATATTCAGCTATTCGTAGAGAAATGAGAAAAAATATGGATGAGTTTGCACAAAAAGCACTTATTGATTACAGAAAAAAACTTTCATGACCATGATATGAAGCAGGGGATGTTTCTATTCAGAATAGTGATAGAAAAATTTTTGATGATTTCATATCAGAGCTTTGATTTCATAGAAGTATTATTTCAAGAATATTAAATTGGTAATATGCTCTGAAAAGATTTTGAAAATTTTGAACTAAGACTCCAGAAGCTCAAAGAAGAATCTGAGGACTTATTTCAATCTGCGGAAAAAATATTTTCGACGGAGTATGAATCTGTGATTCAGAATGCATTTCCTCGAGATGTGCTAGGAGTAAAATCTTATCTACGTTGATATTTTGCATTAGAATACGCGGATAAAAAAAATTCTGGGAAAGAAATTGTTTCTGATAGAATTTTTAAAAATGCAGTGCATATTTCTCTTTCCGCACTACATTTATCAGGGCAGCAAAAATCTGAACTTGAAAAAAATATTTCATCACTTCTCTCAGCGTCCAGTGAGAAATTACTCCAAAAAAGTTCAGATATTTCCAAGGATCCCTTTTTTGCTCTTGTTGAGGATTTTGCGCTTGATGGAAATATTTCTCCAGAAGAGTTTTCTATTCTTCAGCAGAGTTATAATTCAAGGAGAGATTTTATTGATTCACTTGATTCTCTCCCACGAGAAACAAAAATATTATTTCAGCAGCATCTTGATATTTTGCTCTCTCCGAATAATCTAGAAAAACAGCAGTGATTTGAATCAGAATATGCTCCAGAGCTGAAGAAACTCAGTGACTCATGACTTGATATACAATCTGTTATTGTATTTGTATCAAGAAGTTTTTATAAATCTCCAGGAAAACTGAGAAAATACGAAAGTCCCAAAAGACGTATGCGTAGAACTTTTAAAATGGCGCTTCTGAGACTTCTTAGGCTCAAGTTTTGAAACGTAAAAGCGCAGGATATGCTCGAAAAATTTGAAAATGGAGAGAGTTTTGAGGATTATTTCATACTGATATATAAACTCATGGAAATTATCGATGAAAATCCATCAAATGAAGAAGTATTTACGCTCAGTGAAATAGAAGAATCTACCACACAAATTGTATATACAGCGGAAGAAAATAAACAAAAAATTCTTGATGGAGAATCTCTCGTTATGAGAATTGCAGGACTCTTTAGCAGGGCAGATGCATGACTGGAAGAATGAATTTTATGAAAACTCCTAGAGGACGACACGCACTTTATAGGAGATGAAGTGCATTTTGCTCATGGTGCAGAGGATGCCGGAATACTCGCAGATGGAAATGAAAAAATGAAATCTGACGATGAGGATGAAGACGAAGATGAAAGTGAACCAGACTATGATACTCTCTCTCCCGAAGTAGCCTATGAAATGCTCCAACATCAGTTCCAAAAAATAGAAGAGGACAAACGCCAAGCTTTTTTAGCATGAGAATATGATTGTATAGATAGCATAAATGAAAAACTTCTCGCCGTGCAATCAAAGCTGGAAAAAATTATTAAAATTCTCGGTTTAGAGATCTAAGAGACATGATTATTCACTGAGAAAATCTCAGGTGACTTTTTTTGCAATTTGAAATCAAAAACTTCCACTAAAATAGGTAAATCCATGTTCTGCATATGGGATAAAAACAAAAGTATTTTTTATATTGTATGTGTTTAGTGCATTCTCAAGTGGTAGAAGTGTATCATAGGGAATCAAGTGATCAGATTTTCCATGAATCACGAGCGTAGGAGAAGAGTTTTTATTTGCGAGTAGGGCAGTATTAATTCTCTCATATCTCTTTGGAAACTCTTCAGGTCCTCCTCATGTATATTTCATTCCTACTCATCTTGATGTAATGGAGAGAAATCTTGTATCTCTATTCCAAAGTGGTTCCATAGAAGTTGCAGGGAAATACGCGATGACTTTTTTGGCTTTGGTGTACACTCAAGAAATACTCGAAGGAAAGGTTTCGACTCATCCATAGGCTGCTTGGAGAGCAAGAGATCCTCCTGCAGAAGAACCTGCTAGTACAAGCTCTGACATATCAAGCTTATATGTATTTTGATTCTCGGTAAGCCATACAATTGCAGAATTAATATCTGTAGCGGCCTTGTCCCAAGTTTGGTATTCTTTTGTCGCTAATCGATACTGCACATCAAAGACAGAGTATCACAGCACTCTAAAATACTCTCTCCATTCAGGCTCTTGACTCCTATTTCCTTCTACAAATCATCCTCCGTGTATGAGAATAAGAGGTTTTACTGTTTCATTATCTTGTAAATTATCCGCAGGATAATAATCTAGATACAAGTCTTGACCGTCTATGCTGAGATATTGTATAGACCTCTCAAGATTCGGCTCTCATCTATTAATAGATAGTGTGAGATTATCTGTTATAGAGAGTTTTGTTCCTGTACCACGAGCAAGACAATAGATGTGTGCAACAGGATATATCCATCAAATGAAGTTCAGGAGAGATAGGATTCATATACTAAGAGGGAGTATTCAAGTATTAAAATATACTATTACTATCGAAATTATGAGAAATATCGCGGTGAGAAGAATCCCATATACCGAAAAAAAACTTGTTAGTATGCTACTGTACATACCAATATTTCCAGAAGTTGGAAGATAAATTCAAGCAATGAAAATACTCACGACAAGCGTGAGTAATATGAAAATTCATAATAATATGTTCATGTTTTGAAATTAGTCGATATCTACACTCTTTTTCATTTCTTCTTTCTTTTCTACAGGAACATTTGTCTCATAGTAGTGATGCACATCTCTTTGTGGAAAAGGGAAGTTAAGTTTTCCATCAGTTTTATCAAACTCTTTTTTAATGGTTTCAATCAACTCAAATCTGAGTCCCCAGTAATTATCCATGGTTGTCCAAGTTCTGAGTCATAAAATAACAGCATTGTCTCAGAGAGATTTTACTATAACTCGTATTGGATGCTCGTCATCATCCACAATAGTTTTTTCATTTTCCTGGGCTATTTTCGTCAGTACTTCTCTGGCAAAATCAATATCATCACTGTATGATATTCAGATTTCTAGGTCAATTTGTCTTTCACTCTTCATCGAGTAATTGATGATACTTCCACCAATCGCATCACTGTTTGGAATTATAACGATTTTCGTATCTACGGTTTGAATTTTGGTACTAAATATCGTGATATCAATGACGGTTCCAGTATCTCCATTTATTTCTACGATATCTCAGATTTTAAATGGCCTAAAAGCAAGAATCACAATCCCACTGGCAAAATGCCCCAGAGTCCCTGAGAGTGCTCCACCAAGCGCGAAACCAGCAGCAGCGAAGAGCGCTACAAAACTTGTTGTTTGTACTCACAGTATACCAACTGTAGCAACTATAACTAATATTTTGAGTGCTACTTTGAGAATATTTACAACAAATCTTTTTACCGTTGCATCAAAGTCAGCCTTATCAAAATATCTTTCTAAAGCATTTCAAATAATATTTGCAATCTTGAACCCGATAAAAAGTACGAGAAGAGCTCAGATAAATTTGGGAATAAAGCTAACCCCAAAGGCAAAGAGTATGTCATAGTATGACTCTATATTGGTGTAATCGAAATCTTGAAGGCTAAATTGCATAATTTAATTAGGTTAGTAAATATTTTTAGAGTATTTCTGAGATGTAATATTTCTGTATGAAGTTTTAATTCTCAGGCTTTACCAGCTCAATATAGTTTATATCTGTTTTCTCTCCTCTATAAAATGATTCAAATTCTGTAATATTTTTCATATCAAAGACTTCAGAGTTTTCATAATTATGTGTCCAATTCTTTATTTGCCAGAGTCATTGTGTCTCTATGATTTCTCTGGTTGAATCAAAGTATTCTCTATGGTCGGTTTTAAAGAAAAATTTCCCTCATTGCTTTGTAATATCATAGAGCTTTTCTAAAAAAGGAGCTTGCATAATTCTGTGTTTTTTTTGTCGGTCTTTATTTGCCCAAGGATCAGGAAAAAATATATATGTTTCAGAAATTTCTTCTGGAGCAAAAATTTTATCAATATTTTGCCCAAAATCTTTGAGCATCACAAAATTATTATTTCCTCATTTCCTTGCTTTTTGTGCTGACTGGTAGAGTCGTTTGAATTTGATTTCCATTCACAGGAAGTTTTTATCAGCATGCTCGCTTGCTTGCTTTCAAAAAAAGTTTCACATCCCAGTTCCTATTTCAAGAATTCTTTCATTATTATTTCAGAAATATTCTGACCATATTCATTTATGTGTATAAATATCTTCAGGAATACTGAGTATATCAGGGTCATTATGAACCAGTTCAACGTAGGGATTGTTAATTGCCATTGAGAAATTTTGCTTTGAAAACTAATTGAGCTTTATTGTAATAATTCTGATTATATTGCAAGAAATAGCATTATCTTTTGCTTTCTCAAATATAAGAGTATCATTTGCACAATTAATTTAAGGGATATCAAAATTTTTTAGTTAGTTACATTTATTTTTTAATATACTATCATTATGACAGGTACTATTAAAGTTCTTAAGGAAGGTTTCGGTTTTATTTCTTCAGAAGGAACAGAAGGGGATACTTTTTTCCACGCTAATAATCTTATTGACGTAGAATTTAATTCTCTTAACGTTGGTGACGAACTTGAGTTCGAAATCGGTGAAGGAAAAAACGGAAAACAACAAGCTATCGACGTTAGACTCGTATAATTGTCCATCCAAAATAAAAAAGCTCTCAGAATTTCTGAGAGCTTTTTTATAGTTTTTATGCTGCTCATCCAACATACTCTATAGTTCACCAAGAAATAACAGTTCCATCACTTTTTACTGCATAAAAAGCTTGATCTGTAGAGTATATTTTGATGACTCATGAACTTAATTCCGTTTCAACAGCACTCGTATCTCATCATTGTGATGAAAATCCCCAAGCAACGACACTTCCATCATTTTTGAGTGCAGCAAAAGCTCAAGCTGTAGAATAAATAGAAGATACTCAAGAACTTATCTCTCATGATACGCTTGAGCTATCTCAACCACTTGGACCTCCCCATGTTATAACACTTCCATCATTTTTAAGTGCTGCAAAAGCGAGAGAATTTGAATATATTTTTGTGACTCATCATTGGAGAGAAGGAGTCACAGATATTGGGGGAATTCCTCATTGAGAGCCATTTCCCCAAGCAACGACACTTCCATTATTTTTGAGTGCAGCAAAAGCGTTACTCGTAGTTGTAATATCAATAACATTTTGGTCTAAGTCCAAACTATCGACACCATTTCATCCTGAAGCACTATGTCCCCAAGTAATAACACTTCCATCATTTTTGAGTGCGGCAAATGCATTATCATTTGAATATATACGACTAACATCACTTGTGAGAGACGATGATACACTACTTGAGTTTCACCCATTATTTCCCCAAGTAACAACACTTCCATCATTTTTCAATGCTGCTACTGCTGATAATGTATAAGATACTTTGTTTACTCATGACGATATTTGTGATGAGACGGAGCTACTATCTCACCCTTCGTTATCAATTCACCATGTTACAAGACTTCAGTCACTTTTTATTGCTGAAAAAACATTGTAGCCTGCATATATATTTGTTACTCATGAACTTAAGTCTCATATAACATTCGTAGTGTTTCATGCTCCGTATTCACTTCCCCACACTATGACACTCCCATCATTTTTAAGTGCAGCAAAGTTTCCATTAGTTGATGCAATACTGACTACTCAAGAGTTTATATCTGATTGGACTCAGCTAGTATCTGCTCATCAATAAATATTTCACCAAGTTATAACACTTCCATTATTTTTGAGTGCAGCAAAGGCTCCACTATTACAATATATTTTTTCTACTCATCATTGAAGCTCTGATTCTACCTGTGAAAATCATTCACTTGCATTTCAATAAATCTTTACAGATCCATCGCTGTATCTCATTGCTATACCCATATATGGAGGGTAATTTTGAGCATTATGTATTCATCAGTAATTATTGCTCGCATCCGAATAATCAATATTACAACTTGAAACAACGCTTGCTATAGCCGGAGTATTTGATGTTGATACATTAATTTTAATATCTTTTCCTGGTATACCACCTGTATCATTTTGTATAAGCGTATTTACATACGTAAGCTCATCTCACGTTGTTACATTCTTGAGGTCTTTTCTATCATTGTTATCTAAATTAGAACCTTGGTAATAGCTTACAAGGTTATCTGCAAAAACTTGTTTTTCAGTATCGTCATTTAGACTTTCGGCACTTCCATCATAGATGAGTGGAGCTGTAAGGGTTACGGTTCATGGAGTGAAGCTGGTGGCTCCAGTGAGTGTTTGTCATTCAGGGAGATTATTTGTATAACTTGCTGGGAGGCTCTTTGAGTTCTTCACTGAAAAGGTTCCTCTTGCAAGAATATCTTGCACCGTCACATCCGTGATTTCACTTGTAATAAGAGTAGGAACTCAGAGAATATAGAGTCTTGTAGGTTCTTTTACGGTAACTATTTGTTTGTTATAGTTTCAAATGACATTTGTAAAATAATTATTTGCTGCATAGGTTTGCTGAAGAAAATTGTTCGTAGAAGCAAGTGGCGTTTCACTTATAGCTCAGAGCTCAAATTCCTGACGATTATTCGTAACTGAATAGGCATACAGATTATCTGTGAGTGGATCACGAGGTGATTCATCAATTCGTCCTACAACGAGTCTCGTGTCTTCTCCAAAAACACCTTGTTTCCATGCGAGAGAACCAGAGTAAGTTATATTAATAAAGTCTGTCGGTTCTGGAAAGTAATTTTCTGTAGTATGAAAAAAGACAAGTGCTTTTTCTATTGTCGTGAGATCACTGATTCTCGTTGCTTCTCTAGCTGACTGAGAATATCCTTGCATTGAGATAAATCCAATGGTTCCAAGAATCGCAAGAATCGTAATCACAACGATGAGCTCAACGAGCGTGAATCACAATGTATGAAGTTTACGCATATAAAAAACCTTATAAATAAAAGAGTTGTTTTATTTATAAGGCTTTTAGATTTGAATACTAATTTTTTAGTATGTACAAATACTTTTATTTATTTCCCACTAATACATATCAGCTAAAATATCAAAAATCTGTATATTCACCATCATAATCACTTGGGACTTTTTCCAACGGAATCCGTCCATAATTCACTAATATTTTATAATTTCTTATATCAGAAGAAAATTCAAATAAAAGTTCTCAGTCTGATGTTCATCATGCTCGTAATCTTGTGAATAACTCTGAGATATTGACCGAATCAATCTCCTGATTATTTTCTCAAGAGAATATCAATTTTTCTTCTCTCATATCAATTTTGAGTGATGTAGAAGATGATGGGTCTATATCATACATTTCTTCATATCAGCTGATATTGAGTGGAAATAAATCATACGGAGTTGATCTATTAACTTCTATGAACTCAAGATCATTGTTGTTGTTTGGATTATAAGACCTAACTTTGATAGTGTCTGATATTTTTTGAATATATTTCCAGTCACTTACTCCCGAATATTCTTTTTTTATTTGCTCAGGATTCTTAAGCGTAATGTGAGAATAATACTGATAATCTCAGGTAGCATTTTGATAGTCATTAAAATCTTTTGTTTCTATTTCTTCCATAATGGTAGGAAAAATATCTCTGAGAGAACTGCAAGTTTGAAATCTGCAAATATACTCTATACCATCATAAATTTGTCTTGAGAGCTCATCGTCAATATCGCTGTAGTTTTCTAGCGGAGTTATCTCTCAGTTTTGGAGAATATTTGCCTGCATGAGATTATTTTCTAGTCTTGATAGCTGTCTCTCTAGAGGGAGATTATAGACTGACCAAGGTCCAATTGAAATGAGAACTATGATTGCTGTGAGACTTGCAGGGATATATATAAGAGACTTAGGTTTTGAAATAATAAAGTAGAGTGAAATCCCTAAAAGCCATAATCAAAATACTACTACAAAATATCTATTTATAGTCAGATCATACTGGTGAATTCTCAGTCAGATTGCATAAAATAATATCGCTATTTGTGGAATAACCGCATAGGGAAAGTATTTTCTAAAAAATACAATAGCGTTATGCCCTGATTTATGGACTTCAAAATTATAGGAAAATATATAACAAAGATATCAAAAAATAGAAAATGCTATGACAAGCCAGCTTATTTCTCATTTTGGCCAATCTCCAAAACTTAAGAGTAATCTCACACTATAGGTATAGAGAATACAAAAATAAATATAGATAAATGGTATAGCAATAAAGCGAATCAAAAAACTAAAAAAGAGACTTTCCTCATGATTTTTTTGCTTGAAAAAATCTTGTTCAGGAATCTCTGAGAGAAAAAATAGTGGAGTAAAAAGCGCAAGAGCAAGAGTAGTCCAATATCCATAAATATCTCACGAACTGGAATAATTTATATCAAAGAGTGTTTCTACTGCGAGAATTGCTCCGTTTCATAGGAGTGTGAGGACGATAGCAACAATTCAAGTAAATAAAAATACTACAGAAATTTTATAAAAATATTCAAAATAGTTTTTATATTTCTTATCTAGTCAGAAATGAGAAATAAACGGTGAAAACAATATAAGACTCGCGGTTCAAACAAGTGTGAGAATAACATAGATAATAGTTTCAAAATTATCTATATCTGTGTTCATGTTCAGATAAAAGAGAACTCAAAAAATTAATACGGCTCACTGAAAGAGCATTTTTTTGAAATTATCAATTTTTTTATCACTTTCGCAGAAAAGTGAAATACCTACTGAGAGAAAAAATACAACAGATAAACTTATGACAATTTTAACTAATATAGTTGCGATATAGTCATTTTGAGTATTTGAAGCTATGAGAAAAACTATTATTCCAGTGATTATCAATGATAAAATAACTGGAAGCGGAAATCGTCTCATAATTCTATGAAATGTATCTTTTAAAGACACAAGACTCAAGCTGGAAAATAAATGTTTCATATTTTATACTTTAAAAAGTAAGCTACATTTTGTAGTATATCTAAAAAATATATCTATGGAATTATAAGTTTATTTTTTATCATATCTGGGTTTTCCGTATACGAAATAACTATATGCAAGTCATGCGAGAGGAACTATCCCAATAAGATAGAATATTGAAAAATTTACTATCCCGTAGATAAATGTAGCAACTGGAGGAACCCATATAGAAACAAAACTTTTAATACTTGAAGCGTATCACAATACCTCTCATTGCTGATCATCATTAACACTTTTTGAAAAGAGTCAGCTATCAGTACTAAAACAGGTAGATATTCACGCTACGGTAAAAAAGTAGGCGATAGTATAGAAGATGAGATTTTCTCAGGAGAGTGCTTGTCAGAGATATCATGCTCCCATAAGTCACAATCAGAGTAGGAGTCATTTCCTATCTCAGAGTTTTGAGATTATTGTCTTTATTGTGACAGACTGATGAAAAATGATAAATGTCCCAGCAAAAGCGAGATAGTATCAAACGGTTGTTTCATTAAATCCAAAGGTATCTAAGAGGTAGAGCGTTGAGACACTGGTACCAGAAATAAAAGTTACAAATATAAATAGACGCATGATACTTGCATAATTAATCACTCCGACTCAGTTCCATTTTTTGACTTGAGAGATAATATTGAAGTTTTTAGCATTGATTTCTATTTCATCATCTCGCTCTCTTGGTGGATGTGATTCTTGTAGAAAATAATAAATAATTCCGAGCGTAATAGCTGAAATTATTGCTCAGAGGATTGCGGTACCAAGAAATGAATACATTGAAATTCACATTGAGAGAGATCACAGCGCAGGTCAGACTATGATAGCAAATCACATCACGGCACTATTTTGTCCAAATGTTTGCGAGCGATTCTGTGGCGTAGTTTTATCAGCTATCACAGCTTGGGCGACTGATGCATTTCATCATGTGATACCATCAAGTGCTCGAGCCAAAAATACCACAATAATAGGAAGAACCGTGAGACCGAAAATATTTGTTTCTGGCATGAGGTAGGCAATTCATAAAACACACCAAGCAAGAAATGTCCCAGCTTGCGTGACCAGTAGGAGACTCCTTCTTCCATATCTATCAGAAAAAGCTCAAATTACAGGGGTTGCAATAAACTGAAATAAACTGTAGGTTGCAAGCAAGAGTCATAAAAATATTTCTGGCTGATTGTATTCTCTCACGATAAAAGGGAGAACGGGAATGAGCATTGCAAAACTCAGTCCATTGGTAAATGTAAGCAAATAAATCACAAAAAAATGTGATTTAAATGTTTTTTTGAAAAAATCTTTCATGAACATCTGTAAAAAATATTGGCTCCAAGTATAGGAGAAATAATTTTATTACCTAGAAAATATAGCTAATATATTCTCATATTTTTACTATACATTTACAAATACTCAGCAACTGAGTAAAAAATTTTGATTTTTTGAGCAAGGGACTTATACTCTTCCTGCTTTTAAAAATATGTGGGTCGTTAGCTCAGTTGGTAGAGCACAGGACTCTTAATCCTTAGGTCCCGGGTTCGAGCCCCGGACGGCCCACCATTGTAGAAATAAAGACAAAACTCAGGAATTATTCCTGAGTTTTTTTGTGATTTTGTCACGATTTATTATTATGTGCGTTATAAACTATGACCAATGTCTGTATATTATTATGTAATGATAAATTCTATGAAAAGTATGCTCGTGTTTATTGGTATTATGTTTCTTTTTACTTCATGCACATTTATGTGAGAGAGTGAAATACAAAGTGGAAGTGGCACTGTAAGTGGTAGCTGAGAAACTCAGTCTTGAGATACTTCATCTCAGGAAGTATTTAGTCCATTTTCAGGAACTTGGATGGTTCAAGATAGTGATGTTATGATTTCTTTTGCTGGTTCAAACTATATGCTTGATGCTGGATGTAATAGTATAAATGGAGTATATCAAGCAGACGAAGAAAGTAATAAGGTGACCTTTACTGCTGGAGCTATGACGGAGATGTACTGTGAAGGAATTATGGAACTTGAAAATGAGATGATTCAAATATTTTCTCAAATTGAGTCATACGAAATGGACTCAGAAAGTATAGAACTCATAGGAAGTGAGACATCTCTTAGCCTTGTAAAACCAATTCCTGTTACACTTTCAGGGACTTCATGGGAACTCTCACAACTCTTGATGGATGACGCGATGGTAAGTGATGTCATGTTTGAGCAATCTACGCTTACACTTTCAGAATCTGGATCAATATCTGGTAAAGCAATGTGTAATTCTATGATGGGATCATATCAAACCGAAGGAAAATGAATTTCATTTGGTCCAATTGCAAGCACGAAAATGATGTGTGAATCAGAGCTTGCAAATAGCTACGAACAAAAAGTCATTACAAGTCTTGAAAAAGTAACACAGTATACAACAAATAGAAATACTCTGACACTTCATGATGAAGCAGGACAAACACTTCTCGTGTACACGAAAAAATAGTCTTCAGAAAGAAGTCTTTCTCTCCATAAAAAATACTTCTCATAGAAGTATTTTTTTAGTATTTACATTTCTATATTAATATTTATATTATTGAAAGTATACATAATATAATCTATGCTCGACACTCCAAAATCTGATTTTCAGCTTCCTGATATTTCTGCAGAAATTCACAAAAAACATACCTGAGAGTCTCTCCGTCAGGCAAAAAGAATTGCAGCACATTTTGATATCTCAAAGTATCTTGGTCGCTTTCACACTACTGGAGTTACGATAGATTCGCTCTCATCTCCTGACCTCGATGATGGGATACATGTAGAGAAATTAGATGGGAAAAAGTGATGGAAACTCTTGGTTTCCATTGCCAGTCCAACTGAAATCGTCGAACCAAACTCTCCAATGGAGCAGGAGGCGATTGATAGAGCTACAAGTGTCTATTTTTGAGAAAAACATATTTTGCATATGTTTCCAAATCGTATTTCTACAGATATCAGTTCACTCAATCACAAAAAACACAGACTCACTCTTACGCTCGAACTTCATGTAAACGAGGATTTTGAAATTACTTCGAGAGATCTGTATCAATCTGTATTTTTTAATCGCCAGAGACACTCTCCACAGAGTTTCACGCGTGGAATTACTGATACAGCAAGCGGGGAATATGAATATTTTTCCCAGATGCATGAGCTCGCAAGATGACTGAGAAAGCGTCGAGAAAGTGAATTTCGTATAGATAGTTTTGATGATGCGGATAGACGCATCACGATGTGAGAAAAAATTCACGGACACACCAACTCTCATATCTCGAGCTTTGTAATCCAAGAGTTTATGCTCGTAGCAAATACGCAGATAGCAGAGATGATGGATGAGAATGCTGTTCACTGAGTTTACAGGATGCATATGCCAGAGTATGAGCATATTCGTGACCTTCCAAAGAGACTTGATAGAGCTGAGTATGCCCCAGAGCCTTGATTTCATCGCTGACTATGAATAGCAAAATACTCTCACTTTACTTCGCCCATTCGTCGTATCGCTGATTATATTTCTCACCGGCAGCTTGTGTGTCTGCTTGAGGGAAGGGAAGAGTTTTATACTGCTGAACAAATTCAGGAGCTCTGTAGATATATAAATCTCCAGATTACGGCCACCCTCTCAAATCAGCGTATAGAAATGCAGGATATGCGAGGGAAGCAGATTGTCCGAAAGGGCAAAAGAAATCCAGATGGACTCTACTCCAGCATGAAGCAGCATATAAAATTCAGAAAAAATCAGTGACTGAGAATTCCTAAAAGTATCCGAGACGAGATTATTCGGCAAATTCAGGATAAGCAGCACGTCGAGGATTGGATTATTAAAGAGTTTATTCTCAGCTCTGAGACAGATATTATCGAAGAAATGCGAGATATGATTTTATCTGATTGCTCTACTCGAAAATACATAAATATCCTATGAATTATAGATGGGATAACAATTACCGAGAATCCGATTATACAAGATGGAGTTAAGTATTATAGAGTACTCGTAGATATTGATGGAAATGAGCTTGAGTTTCGCACGCCTATCGAGCACAATTTCTCTGACGGTGACACATCTCCAATACCTAAAAAGCAGAGAAAAGAAGTCACTATTGAAGGAACTAATTATACTCTCGATGTAAATAATCATCGTAAGGCAGTCATCGCGACTCTCAAAAAAGCCATTGCCTGAGTTTTTGATTTTGTGCTTTCTTAATTTTTCAGCACTTCACTATGAAGTGCTTTTAAAATATTATATTTTTATTAATTTTGTTCAATTTCTTAGTATTATTTCAACCATTTATTACTCTAAGCTAATACTCAAGATTGAATTCTTGATTTATTTAAAAATAAATATATTATATGTCAAATATTTTTGATATATCTTTATGCAAAAACTTTCTCAAGTTACCAATTTAGTTCATGTTTGATTTGATAGAAATCCACAAGAAGACTTTGAAACAAGAGTTTTAAGATATTTAGAGGAAACTTCTGAAATAACAGGTCATATTTTAAACTTTGTTGATGAGTCAGAGTATAGTTTAGAAGATATTGAACTTATGGAACAAAACTATTTCGCAAAAGCATTAAGTAATTGCCTATGAGTCCAAAGTGCTCGATCTCTTTCTATTTCTGATGGTAGACCAGAGGAGATTATTCTACGTCAATTAGCTTGGATTCCGAGAGAAATACTTGCTGCTATTAAAGAAATTTTATGAGATGACTGGGAAGCAATGGCTCAAAGAATTCCTTCATATGAAACATGGAGAGATACGAGAAAAGCACCATCTGATTATTTATCATGAAAGGCTGATAGTAGCGAATTAGTACTACCAGAAGATATACAAAAACAGATATCAAATCAAGACGGAATAGTAAAGAGAATCAAAACACATGAGTTTGAGGATATACTTCAAGAGTTACAAAAAAGATTTTGAGGAAGAAATATATTTTGATTTCATGCTGCAAATATAGCCAGAAATGACATAGTAAAGAATCCTGAGAGAAGGGAGAGAATCATACATAGAGCAAATGAATTATTTGGAAATGATCGTATTATATTTTCATCTATGCGTGATGGTGACACGAACAAACTTCTGCATGCTTTTCTTTGAGAAGAGTGGGATAAAGAAATTGCGCAGCACTGGATAGATACAGAAGAATCATTTGGTGTAAAATTTGAAATATCTGACTACTTGTATTGAAATGCTGATAGAAGATTACAAAGACAAAATAGACAAATAACCGTTGATAGATTTGAGCGTTTTAGAATAGATGCTGCTAAGCAGATTTTATACCTCTGATATCAAATGACAGAATCTACAATGCATATTCTTTGATGAGAATATTATCATAGATGTGTTGCTTCTTGGGCGGATGTTCTCTGATTGTATGGAGCACCAAAAGATAGAATTTTCATAGAACCTGAGATTTCCCTTGTTCATCCTGACGATATATAATAAATGAATATAAATCAAATCCAAGAATCCATACAAATAATCTCCCAGTTTGAGGCTGGAAATTTTATGGTGGAATCCAGAGGGGAGAGCTACAATCTCACGGTAGAAAAACAGCAAAATAATAAAGTCCTCAAGTTCTTTGCGAGAAACTTGAGGACTGGGGAAGTTGTGAGTGGGAATTTCTATCTCCTCAGAGGAGAATATAGATTTAGACCCTGTGAAATCTCGGTAGAGCGAGCACATGACTTTTTGAAGAAACTCAAAATGTAATGCTCAAACTATAAATCAAACTCTTTAAAAAGCGTGAATTCCTCTACTTCTTCTCACTCATTTTCTGGAGTTGATTCTTCAAGAAATTTTTTATACACCTTGAGCGTATTTCCATCTACGACAGCATAATAATAGTTTCATCCTCCTGCATAGTAGGTATTAAATGCTATTATCGCATCAGCGGGAATATCAAATCCATCGTATATATCTTGATCCATTTTGGTGAAAGCATAATCTGAGTCTATTAAGAATTCTTTCTCAAGAGAATCAAAGCGGAGATAAATATCTAGAAGCTCTAACTCAGTTGCTTCATTTATCTCACCAGTTGGCTGAGCAAATGCGCTGACATCTCTGGCAATATATGAATACTGATTATCATCTGTGCTCGTATCAGGATAACATCTCTCGACAAAGGTGAAATCTACGAAATCTGCTGGTTCCACTTGTCCTTCTCATGCATCTATTTTTACTCTATTTCCATCAAACTCAATTGTTCCGTTTGGGTAGGTAGTTCTATTCCAAACTCAGTCAATGGTGTTATCTGTAATGGCGATATTTGCGTCTATATTTTCATTTTGATAGGGAATAAAGTTTTTATTATCGTCTACTCCATAATAGAGTGTTTTTCCATTTTTGATAAGCACATTACACATTCATTCACCTTGGACCATTCTTGCGACATCTGCAGAGTAGCTTTCAAACTGATTTATGGGGTCAAAATCATCATAACTTCTCGCAGCAATATCAAACACGCCTCCTCTCGCTGCGGCAGAATTATCTAGGTTAAAAGGTGTATCGATAAGACCTTCTTGCAACGCCTTTAGCATATACCCAACTTGCCAGAGCTCGTCATTGCTTTTTGGGATTCATCGAGCTTGCATAATCATTTTGAGCGCTTCAGATTTTGAAACCGCATCATTTGGTCTAAAGAAAGTGTTTTGTGCTATAAATCAATGCTCTACAGCAGCTTCCGCATATTTACATCCATAATCTGATGCTTCAAGATCTACAAATATTCCGCTGCAAGTATCTTCTACTTCATCTCAGGAGATATTCATCATCACTTTGAGCATTTCTCTTCGCGTGATTTGCGTTTCGATATTGTATTCACTGGTGTTATTTCATTTATCCACTATGACATTTTCATTTGCAAGAAAATCAGCTGCTTCTATTCATGCCTCGTAATTTCAATTAAATGCATTTGTATTTCATGCTCCAAGCACAGAGAGAGCTACAAAGGCGATTCATATCTGTATTTTATTCATAGATTTGTATTAGAAATATAATACGAGCATACTAGCATATAAATGTAATATTCCTGTAAATTTTACAGTGAATAGTCAGGGGAAATAATATCAAGCTTTGTTTTATTATTTCTATGAGAAGAATCATAAACTTTTCATACATTCAAAATCTATACTAAAAAACATAATCTACTCAGTTCATTCTGAGAGATTTTTATATGTTAACTATAAAAGTATGCAAGTATCAGCGCGAGGAGTCACAAAAAAATGAGGAAATTTTGAAGAGCTTCAAATTGAGAGACGTGAGTTAGATAAAAAGGATGTATTAATTGAGATTAAATACTGCGGTATCTGTCACTCAGATATCCACACGGTAAAATCAGAGTGGGGAGAAGTAGATTTTCCACTGGTTCCAGGACATGAAATCGCTGGAATAGTTGTAGAAACTGGAACCGAAGTAACGAAATTCAAAAAAGACGATAGAGTCTGAGTTGGATGTATGGTTGACTCATGCCAAGAGTGCGTGAACTGTAAGAATGATGAAGAACAATTCTGTAAAAAATGAATGACCGGGACCTATGGTGCAACAGACAAATATGGAGAAAAAACACAAGGTGGATATTCAAAATATATTGTAGTACAAGAGGATTTCGTACTCAGTATACCTGAGAGTATTCCACTAGACGCTGCGGCGCCACTTCTATGTGCTGGGATTACAACTTACTCTCCACTGCATCACTGGAATGCAGGACCAGGGAAAAAAGTAGCGGTTCTTGGAATGGGAGGACTCGGACATATGGCCGTAAAGATTGCAAGCGCTATGGGAGCAGAAGTAACGGTTCTCTCTCACTCAGATGATAAAAAAGAGGACTCTATGAAATTTGGTGCTACGCATCACGTGAATACAAAAAATGATGGAGTATTTGATGAATTCAACGAGACCTTTGACCTGATTATAAATACGGTCGGAGCGAAACTTGATATCGACCAGTATTTGAGTTTACTGCGCGTGAATGGAACCCTCGTGAATCTCTGAGTTCCTTCTGATAAAATGGAGTTATGAGTATTTTCTCTTATTGGAAGAAGACGCTCATATGCGGGGTCACTCATAGGAGGAATCAAAGAAACACAAGAAATGCTCGACTTCTGCGCAAAGCACGATATTGCTCCTGAGATAGAAGTTATCTCAGCAGATACAGACAAGATTGATAACGCATATGAGAGAGTCATAGATTCTGACGTGAGATACCGATTTGTAATTGATATGTCTACGATGGATTAATATTTTTCTATACTATATTTATGGCAGAGAGAGAACTCATACTCTGAGGAGGATGCTTTTGGTGAGTCCAGCAACACTTTGATAATTTTGATGTATTTTGAGAAGTTCTGGAAACAGAGGTGTGATACGCAGGCTGAGAGTACGAAGATGCAGATTATGAAAATATTTGAGACCACAGCGAAGTAGTTAAGATTCGTTATGATGATGAGCAGGTAAGTGCTAGTGAATTAGTGGAATACCTCTTTGAGAAGCGTGATCCAACCTTTCCTACCTATAAAACCCAGTATGAGACAGTGATTCTCTACAATGATGTAGAAGAAAAGCTGAAATTGCAAGAATTACTCGACTTTGAAGCCTCCCAGCATGAGCGAGAAATGAATGTCAGACTTGAACCAAGAGGGAAATACTACAAGGCCGAAGAGCGGCATCAAAAGTATTTTGAAAAACAAGAACACAGCGGAACTATTATTTAATACACATATTATGAATTTACAAAAAGCCTATCTTGCCTGAGGATGTTTCTGGGGAATGGAAGAGCTCTTTCGGGCATTTCCATGAATTATCAATACTGAGGTATGATATATAGGATGAGAAAATGAGAATCCTACGTATAGAAATCATCCATGACACGCTGAAGCGCTCGAAATCACCTACGAAGCTGATGAAATAGATTATTCTACCGTTCTTGATTATTTCTTTCGTATTCATGACCCAACAACTCTGAATCAGCAGGGGAATGATAGAGGAACGTCTTATCGCTCTGCAATTTTTTTCCAGAACAAATTTGAGCTTGAACAGGCTGAGAAATTTATCAAAATTGTTAATGATTCTGGCAGATGGGACAAAGAGGTTGTAACCACACTCGAACCCTTCGAAGCATTTTATCCCGCTGAGGATTATCACCAAGATTATCTCCAAAAATCTCCAAACGGATATACCTGTCACTATGTTAGATGGCCAAGCTATATCGAAGAATAATCCAAAAACCTGAAACTTAGAGTTTCAGGTTTTTTATGTCTCGCTTAGCTGCCTCCAGCATATAATTTGTTTTACAGCTGGGGCAGTGATGATAGTACTCATAGTAGTACTGTTTTTCGAGGGTCTTTTTTGTATGTTTTGGAATTTTCTTTTCGAGCTCTGCACCACATTTTTTACAGGTTTCTCATATTTTTTCTCAGGGAGCACTCTTGGTTTTATTTTTTTTATCCTGAGAGGGAAGTGATGTCTGCTTTGTAGCAGGAGTTTCTACATATCACTCATCTATGCGTAAATCGCTACGATTCATCGCAAGGGTTGCCAGCTCATCACAGAGCTCATTCTCTACATGTCCATTATGTCACTTTATCCATTTGAATTCTACTTCATGTTTTTCAAGCTCACTAAGTAGTATTTCCCAGAGATCCCAATTTACAGCTTTTGTATTTCAGGTTCGAATCCAGTTATTTGCCTGCCATTTTTTTGCCCATCACTTTTGAATTCCATTAATCGTATACTGCGAGTCTGTGGTGATGATTACTTTTGATGATTTTTTGAGTGCTTGCAACCCTGTTATGACTCCTCTCAGCTCCATTCTATTATTCGTCGTTTTTTTGTACCCCTGTGAAATATCTTTTTGATACTCACCACATTTCAAAATAACTCCAAAACCTCAAGGACCAGGATTTGGATTGGCTCCTCCGTCGGAAAATATATGTATTATTTGCTCTGATTTTATATTCATGAGCCCAAGTATAGTCAGGAAATATATTTGTGAAGAGGAATTTTATAAATATTTTTTACTTACTGAGTATTTTCAGTAGAATTTAAAATATTATACAACAAAAAAATAAAAAGGAAATGACTCAAAAAAGTACTCCCACTCTTTCTCATGAATCTGAGGAAATAAAAAATCAGAAACTCAACCAAATCTGAATCCTTTCACAGTCAGATTTTTTGAAAGAGGCAAGTACACATTATGGTCGTGTTATACTCGCAGATTCACTGTGAAAACCAGTTGAGAATATTAATAATCTCACTGCATTTTTTGATTTACTGAGAGTTGAGGGAATAACTCCAAAACTTTCTGAGTCTCTTGTTAAACTTGGGATTGCTGGAGTCCAAGATCTCCGAAAGCAAAATCCAAATGAGTTATTTGATTACTTTCTTTGATTACATCAATCAGTAGAAAAAGATTTTAGTCAGGCTGATATCACACGCGCTATTCACAGAGCAAATAATACGCAGCTTGTTACATTTGATTTACACAATAAAAAACTTGCTCAGGATTCTACAAAATACGCAACCCTCAAAAAGAAACAGCAGCAGGAAGTAGAATATATTCGCTATGATTCTAAAAAAGAATTCATCTCTTTTTGTCTTCAGTGTATATGATTTATAGCGCTTTCCTATTTCTCAGCATATTTTTTACTCTTTATTCCAATACTCCTTGCGTTTCATATTTACAAAAATTCGTATTTTATTGCAAATATAAACTATAATGTCAGAAAATTTATTGAAGAGAGTATTTATGAAAATACAGGAGCTCTGTCTTCGTGACTTATGAAAGTCCAAGATTCACTCACTCAAATTAAAAATTTCTCTTGTATTTCTGTAATGGTTCTCTGAACTATTATATTCTTTTTTGGTGTAACTGGGGGAAATTTTATGAATCAAATTCGTGATGTCCTTCCAGAAAAAAAACCGCAAGTTCAAGAAAAAGGAAAAGCAAGATATCTGAGCCAAGAAGTTTTTGATACTTTTGATGGGAGAGAAATTACCAGGGCTGAGATACTCTGAGTTCTTATTCTTTCAACCCCTATGAGAGAAAATGTCTGATCAATGAGTGACTGTTTTGGAGATATTTCTAGCTCTCAGTACGCTGAGCAAATCTGTTATGCGAAAAACAGGGGAATAGTTTCAGGTGATGCGAACAATAATTTTAATCCAAATTGAATTGTAACAAATGGAGCCTGACTCAAATTTATTTTGAACTTCTACGAAGCAAACGTTCCAAGGAGAGCACTCTATATTACGTATAATGATATCACCCCTAAAGATTGGTTTAGTACCTATGCAGAATATGCAAAAAGTCATGGCATTATTCCGAGGTCACAAAATGAATTTCATCCAAATGAAGCAATTACTATTGAGACAATTGATAGGTATATAGAGAAAATTTCCGAGATGAATCAAAATTAAAATCCCTTTTTGGGATTTTTTTGTCACGAAATTTCTATTGTCTCGTTTGAGTATATGCAATTTATTTTTAACTATACTGCTATGAAAAAAACACATATACAAATTGGAGTTATTACCGCTGGTCTTTTATCTCTGTCTATTGCTCCAAGTAGTGCGATGTATGTTGAGTACAATACCGTAAATGATTTCCTTGATGCAAATGAGCTCTGTCTGCAGGCAACAAATTGAGAAAATGAATTTGATATCAAAGACGGAACACTCCTGTGATACGACAAGAGTTATGAAGCTGATCTTTGAATGAACTGGCAATGTGCGCTTTCAAGTGGACCAACAAATAAAATCATGACAATTACCCAGGACAATATTGCATTCGATTCTGTAACAGGAGAAGTTACTCAGATAGAAAATGGAAAAGATGGAAAACAAATCACGATTACAACAGCAGATGGAGAAATCTACACGACGGCAGTTTCTGTTATTTCAGATACTATTCAGTACGGTGAATATGAAGATATCGTGGTTGGTGCTACGGTAATTATAAACTACACAGACAAATCTGGAAATCTCTTAATTGGAGATAGTATCGTCATAAACAATGTACTATTTGATACTATTGATTCTGGAATTGACCTCATTCCTACTACGGTTCTCCCTGTTGTAAATGCAAGTTATGAGAAAAAACTAGAAGCTACAATGGATAAAATAGAGAATAATACTAAGAACTTTTCTTCGCTAAAAAAAGCAGAATTTATGGATAAGCTCGAAGCGCTCATCGATTCAAAACTTACTCCTCTCTACGCAGTAGAAAATAAATCTCAGGATGATGTTCAAAAAATATACTCACTTGAACTTCTCAAAATTAAACTTTCTCTGAATTAATATTCGGACATACAAAAAATCCCCAAATCTGGGGATTTTTTAGTATATTTCTTCAAATCATTTTTCTGGCTCATCATAGAGACTGAGAGTTTGATCTTTTATCAGCCAGAGCTTGTTTGAGACTGACTCAAGCAAATCTCTGTCATGCGAGACAATCAGAGTTGTTCACTCAAAGCTTTTCAGCATATGTTTTATCACCTCTTTCGAGTGGATATCGAGATGATTCGTTGGCTCATCCATGATGATGATATCAGGGCGAGCAAGCAGCATCTTGGTAAGTGCGACCTTAGCACGTTCTCATCCAGAGAGAGTAGAGATGACTTGCTCGACTTTATCTCAGGTAATCAGGAGTCCACCAAGCATCGTGCGAATATCTTGCTGATTTTCATGCTCTTTAGCCAGCTCAGCTATGATGCTCATACTGGTATCAAGTCATTCAAGTACTTGACCATAGCTCCCAACTCTAAGAGCAGGATGAATCTGACTTGCTCCAGAGAGTGCTGGAAGCTCTCAGAGAATGGTTTTGAGAAGTGTCGTTTTCCCAGCTCCATTTTTCCCGATGATTCATATCTTATCTTGTTTGTGAACCTCAATAAATTCTGGGAGTACGACGAGCGGATAGTCATATCAGACGATGATATCCTGTAGCTTCATAATCACTTCTGGGAGTCTGAGATTCGGCTGGAGAGTAATAAACTTCGCTGTAGTTTCATTTTCTGGTTTTTGCAGTCTCTCGACCTTATCCAGCGCCTTGATGCGACTCTGGACGCTGGCTGCCTTTGCTGAGTTGGCTCTAAATCTATTTATATAGGCTTCTTGCGTTTCTATTTCTCGCTGCTGGTTGGTGAAGTCGCGCATTTGCTTATCATATCGCTCCTGCTTTTCGGTGATATAGAAATCATAGTTTCCTGCATAGGTATGTATCTGCTTTCCTGAGATTTCAGCAATGCGCTTACAGGTATGATTGATAAACTGTACGTCATGTGAGATGGATACTATAGCTTTTTTCCAGACCTGACAAAACTTCTCAAGAAAAATAATTCCATCAATATCTAGGTGATTCGTCGGCTCATCAAGTATCAAGATATCGACTTCTGAAATAAGGAATTTTGCGATTTGTACCTTTGTCTGTTCTCATCCTGAGAGCATGAGGACATTAAAATCGAGCTGATCATCCGTAATCCCAAAATATCTGAGAATTTCTTGCCTGAGAATATCTTTTTTAAAGCCGTCACATTCTATGAGCTGCTTATTAAGTCTTTCTCGCTCTTCCCACGCTTCAGCATCATCACTCAGACTATGCAGTTTCTCTATTTTTTGCGTAATATCTGGGAAGATACTTGCCATTTCTTGTTTCAGGGTATTTCTGCTGTCGGACCAAAAGAGATCTTGTGAGAGGTAACCAATCTTGATTCCAGATGCGAGCTCGATACTCCCATCAATATTTTCTAAATCGAGAACTTCTGCTTGCGCTCCCTGTAAAATTCCAGCTTTTGCGAGAATCATCTTGAGAAGCGTCGTTTTCCCAGCTCCATTTTTCCCAATCAGCGCTACTTTATCATTGGTATTTATCTTGAGATTGGCATTTACAAGGAGTGGCTCAGCTCATATAGATTTACTCAGATTTTGTATATCTATGAGACTTGAAGCTATGGCTGATTTTCCTTCAAAGAGATGTTTGGGAATGGTTTCGAGTCAGTACTGCTTATTTGCGCCAATTTCTTTTACGATATCTTGCCCAGTATCTCCCGTGAGTTCAAACTCACTGCGCATATATTTCACGGTTCGCTTGATTCGGGTTTCCTCTTTGATTTTTGGAGAAATCTCGTCAAAGTATGCCTGAGCAATTTCCTCGAGTTCCTGCCCGCTAAACTCGTCGTGCTGGGCGAGTATTTCATCTATTATTTCCTGAAACATATTTGTATTTAATAATTTCACTGATTATAGGGAGATATAGAAAAATGCGAGAGATTTTTGAAAGATAATCCAAAATATATATTTGATATATGTACAAATTATATATTATATGAATAATAATACATATTTCTAAAAGAATGGTAATAATTTGTCGTCATGGTCAGACGGAGTGGAATAGAGCGTGAAAGCTTCAGTGAAGTCAGGATTCTCCTCTTACTCAAGTATGAGTTGTGCAAGCTCTCCAGGTTTCTCATATTTTAGAGTGAGTGTATCCTAAGGTTCAAAAAATATTTTCAAGTCCGCAGGGAAGAGCACTTTCAACCAGTAAAATACTTGCGAATACACTCGCTCTTCCACATAGCAGTATCTTGCAAGACGACTTACTCAAAGAGATGTCATTTTGAGAACATGAGTGACTTCATAAACATCTCAGAAAAGAGGGAATTCTGTGAGAACAAATGCAGGCAAGAGATGCAGACCCATATAATGTGAGCTTTCCTTGAGGGGAAAACTACTCTGAGGTACGTGACAGAGCGAGACAATTTATACAAACAGCCGATATAGATTCTGCAAGTATCATCGTTGCTCATGAGGCTTTTAATAGAATGCTTCTGTGAATGTTGTGAAATTGTTCAGATAATCAGGCACTTGAGATATCTCAGCCAAATGATGTCGTATATAGATATCAGTTTGGAAACATCTATCATAAACGAGTAGATTCCGATGGGAAGTGGACTCCATGATTTCTGAAGAAATAATAATATTTCTTTTATGTATCATATTGTTTCAATATATGATATCATTGTAATAGTACTTCACTATATAAAAAATGATTTCACCAAAACTACAAGTACAACTATCAGATGAACTCCACGGAACTCCAAGAGAGCTGCTTCCAGAGCAATTTGAATCTATTTTCGAATACGTAAAAAGTAATGAAGTTCTCGCTGCTATCCTATGACAAGATGCTGCCCAGTTAGAGAAACAAACTCGTCAAATTATGTACGCGAGACATATTATGCCTCCTGATATATTCCTTGAAATCTGAGATGAGTGGATTATGTCTCCTGCAATGACGCTGGATAAGATATGCACGATAGCAATCGGAGATCCAGAGTCAGATAATCTGCGAGATGGAGGACTTACGGTGGAGCAAGTACAAGCAATCACAGGAGAGTATCTCGCACACCCAGAAATGACGGTAGATAAAATCACGCTTCTCTGATTCTGAGCAACACCAGAGGATATACAGAGAATAGGAGCTAAAAATATACCGACGATGTCAGTTGCAGATTTGAGCCAAGAGTTATTTTAAAATAACTCTTTTTTGTTTCTATTTTCTCAGATTTTTCATATCATAGCTCTATGAAAAAAATTACAGAAACAAACTATAGAGACATACTCTCTTGAGAAGATATATCATGAATACATTTCTTTTGAATCGATTTTTCTGGGCAGATTTTCTCTCGTAAGAACTTTATCTGATGCACATTTGAGAAGTGTAATCTCTCAAATATCAAGCTCAAGGATACGACGCTCAATGACGTGAGTTTTCGTAACTGCAAGATTCTCGGAATAAAATTCTGAGATATTTCTACGATGCTCTCGCATTTTAACTTTTATGATTGCACTATTGCACTCTCCAGCTTCTTTGGTCTCACGCTCAAGGGAATTGAGTTTCAGGATTGTCAGATTACCGAGTCAGACTTCAGCAATGCACTCCTAGAAAATGCGACTTTTAGCTACTGTGACCTCGAGAAATCCAGCTTTACGGGCTGTAATCTCAAAAATGCTGACTTCATCGGAAGCTACAACTTCATCATAGATCCAGCTCACAACAAGCTCTCAAAAACCAAGTTTAGCCGAGAGAATTGTATCTGACTCCTGCAAAATTTGGATATTATTATTGAGTAGGGGAGAATATTAATTTTTCATTAAATTTTGGCTTTTTCTTGAGAAAGAGCCTTTTTTTTATATAGTACTGTTAATATATTTTTTATAAAAATTATGGCAACAAAAGAACAACAAAGAGCAGACTTGCACAAATCAATTTGGCAAATGGCAAATAGTGCAAGATGAAGTGTAGATGGTTGGGATTTTAAACAATATGTTTTATGAATGCTATTTTATCGTTTTATTAGTGAAAATTTAACTATTTATATCAATAAAAATGAACCTGATTCAAATTTTGATTATGCAAAACTCACAGATGAGGAAGCTGAATTTTGAAGAAGTGAAACAGTAAAAGAAAAAGGTTTTTATATCTTGCCAAGTGAGTTATTTTTTAATGTTTTAAAAAATGCAAAGAATGATGGAAATCTCAATGAGACTGTTGCAAAGGTTTTTAAAAATATAGAATCTTCAGCTATTTGAACAGAGAGTGAAGCTGATATAAAATGATTGTTTGATGATTTTAATGTTAATTCAAACAAGCTTTGAAATACCGTAGAACAAAGAAATAAAAAGTTATCTGAACTCATGCACTCTGTTGCTAATCTCCCATTATGAGAATATCATGATAATAGTATAGATATTTTTTGAGATGCGTATGAATACCTCATGGGTATGTATGCGAGTAATGCTTGAAAATCAGGATGAGAATACTTTACACCTCAAGAAGTGAGTGAATTGCTCGCTGAAATAACCACTGTTTGAAAAACGCAGGTAAATAAAGTATATGACCCATGTTGTGGTTCTGGTTCTCTGCTTCTAAAATTTGCAAAAGTTTTATGAAAAGAAAATGTTCATGGATGATTTTTTGGTCAAGAAATAAATATCACAACTTTCAATCTGTGTCGTATCAATATGTTTCTCCATGACATAAATTATGAAAAATTTGATATAGCACATGGAGATACTCTCACTGACCCAAAGCATTGGGATGATGAGCCATTTGATGCAATTGTTTCAAATCCTCCATACTCTATTAATTGGGAGTGAGATGCAAATCCAATCCTTATAAATGATCCTCGTTTTTCACCTGCGTGAGTTCTCGCACCAAAGTCAAAAGCAGATCTTGCCTTTACTCTTCATATGCTGAGATATCTTTCTACTGAGTGAACAGCTGCAATAGTTGAATTTCCATGAGTTTTATACAGAGGATGAGCAGAAGGAAAAATCAGAAAATACTTGATTGATAACAATTATGTAGACGCAGTTATTCAATTGCCTGCAGATTTATTTTTTGGAACAACAATTGCTACATGTATTTTAGTATTAAAAAAATCAAAATTTAATAATAAGACTCTCTTTATAGACGCATCAAATGAATTTGTAAGATGAAGTGCAAAAAATAAGCTTGGTGATGAAAATCGTAAAAAAATCTTAGAAGCATTTTCAAAGCGTGAAGATATAGAACACTTTGCGAAACTCGTTCCAAACTCTGAAATCGCTGACAATGATTACAATATCGCAGTTTCAAGTTATGTAGAACAAAAAGATGATAGAGAAATAGTTGATATAATAAAACTGAATAAAAATATAGCTGAAATAGTTGCAAGGCAAAACACTCTTAGAACTTCTATTGACCAAATCGTGGCAGAAATCGAAGAAACGGTTTAATATTTTACGAATACAAAAAATACTATGAATAAAATAGAACAATTACTAGAAAGATATTGTCCGGATGGAGTTGAGTTTAAGGAGCTTTGAGAGGTTTGTGATTACATTCAACCAACTAAATATATTGTAAAATCAAATAAATATTCTAATGATTTTAAAATACCTGTTTTAACTGCTGGTAAGACATTTATTCTAGGTTATACAGATGAGATTGATTGAATTTATAATGCTAGTATAGAAAATCCTGTTATTATATTTGATGATTTTACAACATCATTTCATTGGGTCGATTTTAATTTTAAGGTTAAATCATCTGCATTAAAAATAATTAAATTAAAGGAAAGTAATGAAAATGATGTTTTCAGATTTATTTATTTTGCAATGAAATGTATTTGATATAAACCTCAAGATCATGCAAGACATTGGATTTCAAAGTATTCTAAATTTAAAGTTCCTACACCTGATGAGCCAATTCAACAAGAAATAGTAAAAATTCTTGATACTTTTACTCAGCTGGAAGCAGAGCTGGAAGCAGAGCTGGAAGCAGAGCTGGAAGCAAGAAAGAAGCAATATGAGTATTATAGAGATGAGATGCTGAGTTTTGGGGATGATGAGGTGGAGTGGAAAGAGTTGGGTGAAGTTTGAGAAGTAACAAAATTGGCATGATATGAATTTACAAAACATGTTAGATATTCTGATACTGGTAATATTATCGCACTTCGTGCTTTGAATGTTAAAAAGTGAACATTAGATATATCACAAGTTAAATATGTTGATGGTAGTGAATTTGAAAAACTTTCAAGAAGTAAATTGTATATTAATGATATGTTATTTACCTATGTTTGAACTATTTGAGAAGTTGCTCTAATTGATATAAATGATAAATATTATTTAGCACCTAATGTTGCAAGAATTAGATTTAATACAGAAGTAATAAATCCTACATTTATGAGATATTATTTTCAAACACATATATTTATTACTAATCAAATTAATCGTTATTTGTCAAGCTCTTCAATGAAAAATTTAACTATGACAAATATAAGAAAATTTAGAATCCCACTTCCTTCTTTACAAAAACAACAAGAAATTGTTAATGTACTTGATAAATTTGATGCTTTGGTGAATGATATTTCGAGTGGTCTACCTGCTGAAATAAAAGCAAGAAAACAGCAGTATGAATATTATAGAGAAAAATTATTAACTTTTAAGGAATTAGAAAAGTAAATGACTAGTCAACCTGAAATTTTTGAAAATATTGAAAACCTTGCTTGAAATTTGAAGATGAAGCTTGGAGATGCGACAACTGATAAAAAAGTAGTGGCTATTTATGCGTTTAATGCAACAGGTAAGACAAGACTTTCAAATTTCTTAAATGGTGAAAATGAAAGCTGAGAAGCTTTGGAAGATGAAGATAGAGAAGCCTTAGAAGATGAAAATGGTGAAACAATAGAAGAAGAATGAAAAATAAAAACACTTTGTTATAATGCATTTCTAGAAGATATTTTTATTTGGGATAATGATGATTATGTCTTGAAATTTAATTTAAAATCTTGGTTTATGAATGTTATAAAATGACAATCATTAGACAGAAGAGTTGTGGAAAATTTTACTGATATTGTCAATCATAATGGGTTAAAGCTTGAACCTAGTATTGATTTTACAGATGAAGACAAAAATTGAAATTACAGAGAACATTGAGAAGTTTCTTTTAAAATAGCTTCATGAGATAGTGAAAGCGCAGATAATATTAAAATATCAAAAGGTGAAGAAAGTATTTTTATTTGGTCTGTATTTTATACAATTTTAGAAGCTGCAATTTCTGAATTGATTTTAAAAGAAGAAAATAGAACAACTGATATTTTCAATAATCTAGAGTGTATTATTATCGATGATCCAGTTTCTTCAATTGACGATACAAGAATTATTTCAATCGCTCTTAAACTAGTTGAATTAATCAGAGATGATCAAGTTGAAAAACATCTTGAAAAAACTAAAATAGAACTAGAGAAACAAGAAGATTTTTCATTTGAATATATTCGAACGAGATTAGAAGAAATAAGATCTGAATATTATGAAGAGCTTAAGTTAAAATTTTTATTAACTACGCATCATGCTTTATATTATAACGTTTTAGTTAATTCTTTTAGATTGCAAGCTAGGTCTAATAAATTTTTATCCTATAGTTTATCTAGAGAAAACAATAATCTTAAACTTGTTAAACAATGAGATGCTCCGTTTTCTTATCATCTAGCAGTAAAAGAACTTATTAAAAAAGTTATAAATGATGATTTAATTGAAAAATTTCATTTTAATTTACTGAGAGCTTTATTGGAAAAAACAGCAAATTTTTTATGATATGAAAATTGGTATGATTGTATAACATGAGTTAATAAACAAGAGTCTACGAGACTTTTAAATAATTATAGCCATAGTAGATTATCTGATTTAGAAAGTAATGAATTATCTAGTAGAGATAAAGAAATTTTTATAACAACATTTAATGAATTTGTTGAAAAATTTAAATATAATTATAAATTTATGACAAATAAAGATATAAATCTCATAGCAGAAAGCAATCAAAGTACGGTTGTGGCTGAGTTTATACCATCTAAAAAGAGGGCTGAACATTATCAAAGTGAAGATGCTCTCGAAAAAGAGTTTATTGCTCAACTGCAAAAACAAGCTTACGAATATCTGAAAATTACAAATAATGATGATTTGAAAGATAATCTCAGAACGCAGCTTGAAAAACTTAATAACTACCATTTTAGTGATAATGAATGGATGTATTTTTTTGAGAAAGAAATCTCAAACACAGCTCAAGGTATAGAGGAAAAAACTGTTACTATTCAGGAGGATTTTATCAAAATTTTGGTATGTGATGATGGAACTGAAAAAAATATTTATCTTCTGGATAAAAAAAATATTCATAATAATTCACTTCAAGTTATCAATCAATATGCAACTGATAAAGGGGTAAGCTCAAACCGTTATGATGTAACGGTTTTAGTGAATGGTTTACCGTTGGTTCATATCGAGCTAAAAAGAAGATGAGTAGCAATTCAGGAAGCATTTAATCAAATAAACAGGTATCAAAGAGAAAGTTTTTGGGCTGATAGTGGGCTATTTGAATATGTACAAATGTTTGTTATTTCAAATGGAACTCATACAAAGTATTATAGTAATACCACTCGCTTTTCTCATATAAAAGAACAAAAAAATTGAAAAACAAGAAAATGAAAAAGGTCGAGTAATAGTTTTGAATTTACCAGCTGGTGGGCTGATAAAACAAATAGACCAATTACTGACTTGATTGATTTTGCAAAAACATTTTTTGCGAAACACTCTCTATTAAATATTTTGACGAAATATTGTATTTATACGAGTGATAAATCTCTACTTGTAATGAGACCATATCAAATCGTAGCTACAGAAAAAATTATAAATAGAATTGAAACCAGTACTAACTATAAAAAATATGGAACAATAGAAGCAGGATGATATGTTTGGCATACAACTGGTTCATGAAAGACTCTTACAAGTTTTAAAACAGCTCAACTTGCTAGTAAATTACCATATATCAAAAAAGTACTCTTTATAGTTGATAGAAAAGATTTAGATTATCAAACTATGAAGGAGTATGATAAGTTTGAAAAATGAGCAGCTAATAGTAATACAAGCACAGCAAAGTTCCAAAAACAACTGGAAGATCCAAATGCAAAAATAATTATTACAACTATCCAGAAACTTGATAAATTTATCAAAAAAAATAAAGGGCATACTATTTTTTGAGGACATCTTGTAATGATTTTCGATGAATGTCATAGAAGCCAGTTTGGTGATATGCATAAATCTATTACCAAAGCATTTAATAAATATCATATTTTTGGATTTACAGGAACTCCAATTTTTGCTGTGAATTCTACAGCTTGAAAACATGTGGATTTACGAACAACACAGCAAGCTTTTTGAGAAAAGCTTCATACTTATACCATAGTTGATGCTATTGCTGATAAAAATGTACTGCCTTTTAAAGTAGATTATATTTCTACAATGAAGCAAGCAGAAAATATAGAAGATACATCAATAAGTGATATTGATAGGAAAAAAGCTCTTGCTGCTGCAAAAAGAATTAGAAATATTGTAAAATATATTCGTGAACATTTTGACCAAAAAACGAAAAGGAATAGTTACTATACATTAAAAGAAAGAAGACTCGCGTGATTTAATTCAATTTTTGCTGTTTCATCTATCGAAATGGCAAAAAAATATTACGATGAGTTCCAAAAACAACTACAAGATTTACCAAGCGATAAAAAGTTAAAAATTGCTACTATTTTTAGTTACTGAGTAAATGAAGCTGAAGCTGAAGTGGATTGAATGATAGATGAGAACTCCGAAAATACTGATAATTTGGATGCAACTTCAAAAGATTTTTTAGAGAGAGCAATATGAGATTACAATGATATGTTTCAGACTTCATATGATACTTCATCAGATAAATTTCAAAATTATTATAAAGATGTGAGTCAGAGAGTAAAAGATAGGGAAATTGATATACTGATTGTTGTAAATATGTTTTTAACTGGTTTTGATGCAACAACACTTAATACTTTATGGATTGATAAGAATTTACAATCCCATTGACTTATCCAAGCTTTTTCAAGAACCAATCGTATTTTGAATAGTGTAAAAACTTTTGGGAATATTGTTTGTTTTCGTAATTTAGAGAAAAAAACAAATGAAGCAATTTCATTATTTGGTGATAAAGAAGCTAGTGGTATTGTTTTACTAAAGAGCTTTGATGAATATTATAATTGATACACTGAAGATGAAAAAATTGTAAAATGATATACAACTCTTATTTCAGAGTTACAAGAAAAATTTCCACTATGAGAAAGAATTATATCAGAAGAAGCACAAAAAGAATTTATTAAACTCTATGGTTGAATACTAAAAGTTCGCAATATTTTATCGAGTTTTGATAAGTTTGAAGGCAAATGAATATTATCTGATAGAGATATACAGGATTATCATAGTATGTATATCGATTTATATAATGAATTCAGAAAAGATAAAGATAGTGAAAAAGAAGTTATTAATGATGACTTAGTTTTTGAGATGGAATTAATAAAACAAGTAGAAATAAACATAGACTATATTATTGAACTTATTAAAAAATATCATTCTTGAAATACAAAAGATAAAGAGATTCTCAGTGATATTAATAAAGCTATTAGTTCCAGTATTGAACTTCGTAATAAAAAAGACCTCATCGAACAATTTATTCAATCTTTAGATATATCTTCATCTGTAGATGAAGAATGGCTATCTTTTGTAGAAAAGAAAAAAGTTGAGGAATTAGAAAAAATTATTGAGGAAGAAAATTTAAATAAAGAAGAAACATATGCTTTTATTGAAAAATCATTCAGAGAATGAAATGTAAAAACAACATGAACAAGTATAACTAAAATTGTGCCTAAGATGTCTCGTTTCAGCCCAAGTTGAGAATATTCCAAGAAGTGTAGTACAGTAACACAGAAATTTATGAAATTTTTTGATAGATTTTTTGATATAACCTAATTAAGCTACTCAAAAGAGCCCCGTAGGGCTCTTTTATTTTCTTTTCCAAAACCAAATCCAGCTGGATTAGTTTGGGATAATAAGTGTCGCCTTGAACTGGCGCCGGAGAACTTCCAGAACAATCGTCCCCTTGATAAGGGGCGATTTGAGCTCCACAGTGAAGCCGATTTCGGTTTCTTCCGTCCCTTTGGAGCTTCCCATGAGGGGCTTGAAGCTTCCTACCTTGACGAGAAACTCCACGGTGGAGTTGAATTTCGTCCCCAGCAGATAGAGCCGAAGCAAGGAGGGTACCTCACCGAGGTCAACGTAGTTGTGGAGGCTTTTTTCGTATGCTCGATTGCGGAAGGCCTGATAGACAGCTTCTTTGCGAGCATCGGTATCTGCCCCTTGGGTTCCGAGGTTCTGCTTGAGAACCATCGAAACAGGTTTCTTCATTGTGTTTTTCTTTTTGGCCATTTTCTTGTTCCTCTCTCGGATTGCGTAAAAATTGGTTTATGTATTATAAATATATTGTACCAAAGTCAATTTATATAAGAAGTGTACGAATGAAGCAGGCACAAAAAAACTCACTTTCGTGAGTCTTTTATTTTATTGAAACTGTATTTGTACTTCAGTCGAATCATCGTTGACCTCATCACCACTTGGATTATCTGCTCTGAGAACGAGTTTTCACTCAGTCAGTCAGAGTGGGGCACTAAACTCAAACTCTGCAGTGAAGGGAATCATATCTTCACCCGTGAGCTCAGGATTTCCTCAGACAGTGTCAAGCCATGGACCAGTAGCTCATACAGTGATGATATTGTCTCCATTTGGCGCTTCAAGAGAAACCGGGAAGATTCCTTCAAAGAACCATTTTCTTGGCGCTTTTCCAGAAAGAGTAAATGGAGATGAGAGCGCTATATTTTCTCCAAAGTCATTGAGGATAATCGTATTTCCATTCTGAGTTGTGAGAGAATATTCTTCTAGAATGGTCGGCTGAGTGATTTCTTCTCAGGCATTTTCAGGAACCATATCAATAGCTTCTGGAAATGGATCCATTGGTTCTTGTGGAGCATTTGCTGAGCAGCCCACTACTACAAGTGATATGAGCAGCAATCAAAGTATGTGATAGGTATGTTTCATAGAATTATTTAAGAAGAAATAAACTGGTGATATTATAATCCAGCTTTTATAAAATACAAGCTACAACGCTTCTTTTATACTCAGTTGTATTTTTCCTGTTTTTTCATCTATGGCTGTGATTTTTACCCGCACAGTTTCTCCAAGCTCAAGCTCATCAGCAGGATTTGAAACATATCTATCAGCAATTTGTGAGACGTGTACGAGTCAGTCTTGCTTCATCCCAATATCTACAAAGGCTCAAAATGCTACCACATTTCTCACAATTCCTGAGACGATATCTCACACCTTGTAGCTTTGTACTCCGGAGCTAGCCTTTTTATGAGTGCTATGGATACGTTTTTCTATTCACGCAGATTTGAGTGCAGAGAGTATAAACTCAAGCGTTCATGGTGTTGCATCTGGATAGAGCGATGTGATTTCTTCTTTATTATTAGTATAGAACGCTGTAATCTGTTCTGTGGAATCTATTTGTGAGGATGAAATATATTTTGCGAGTGCATATTGCTCTGGATGAATATCTGTGTTATCCAGTGGCTCAGTACTTTCTGGTACTCTGAGAAATCCTGCTGCGAGTTCATAGACTTTTAGACTTAGCTGCTTTTTGAGGTCTGCTCTGGATCTATAGGGTCTATGATTGTATATTTTTTTTGCTGCAGTTTTATTGATTCAAGAAATATGATGTAAGACATAGCTAGATGCAGTATTTACATTGATTCCGACTTCGTTCACCGTGTCTTCTACGACATATCCGAGTTTTTCCTCCAGTTTTTTTTCTGGGATATCATGCTGATACATCCCTACTCAGATACTTCCAACTGGGACTTTTACGAGCTCAGAGAGGGGATCGATGAATCGTCTTCCGATAGATATGGTCCCTCTATCCAAAGAATCTAAATCAGGGAATTCTTCTTGGGCTACTTTACTGGCTGAGTAGACAGAGGCTCAAGATTCATTGACAATATAAATATTATCTAGAAGACCTGATTGCTTCATATTTTCTAATACTTTTTGAACGAGTTCTATCGTTTCATTGACTCAGGTTCCATTTCCTACTACAATAGTTGTAAGTTGGTATTTTTTTAAAATTTTCTCAAGAGCCTGGGCAGACTTCTCAGGACTTCTAAGAAATATCTTATCAAACATGATAGGATTTCCTCCTTCATCAAGCACGCACATTTTGCATCCAGCTGCGAAACCTGGATCTATTGCGAGAATCATATTTCCATATTCTGGACGAGTCATCAAAAGACTCTGCAGATTCGACTGGAATGAAGCTATTGCATCATCTTCTCACAGCTCACTCAAGTTTGAGCGCAGTTCATTTTCTACTGACTTAAAGAGGGTATCAAATCCATTTTTAAAAGCGCCTTCCAGCAGATCAGATAGTGGTAATCTCGCACCTAAAACTCGCGCGTAATGTAGCATGATTCCTTCGTAAGTTTGCTCTGATTTTTCTATTTTTACTGTGAGTATTCCGATATTTTCTCCTCTGTTGAGCGCGAGAATCTGGTAGGGTTTGTGATAGGATATTTTAGTTGAGAAATCTTTGTATATTTCAAATTTTGATACTTGCTCTCTGTCTTTTTCATTGAGCTTTTCAAGCATTTTATCAGACTTTATTTTTGAGAGAATAACTCAGTATTTTTGAAGTGTCTCGAGAAGATCTTGACGAAGCTCTGAGTTAGCGGCTATTTCAGCCGCTATAATATCCTGAGCTCACTCTATGATTTCCTCTTGAGAATAGGTTTCAAGAAGCTTTTGCATTTCTGCTGAATTTCCAAGCACGCTAAGAGAAATATTTGTTTTTATGAGCTCAGCAATGGCTCCAAATCATTTTTCTATAGCGAGCATTGCTTTGGTTTTTTTCTTAGATTTATAGGGCTTATATATTTCTTCCACTGCTTTTACGCTGGTAGAAGCAAGGATATTTTCCATGAGTTCGTCAGTCATAGCTCACATTTCTGTAATACCATTTATGGCAGTATTTTTAGCTTTGTAGAGATTCTCTATTTTCTTGTGAAGTTCGAGGATATCTCTGATATTATTTTCGTCCATTCCTCCGGTTTTTTCCTTTCGATATCTGGCAATAAACGGAACAGAGTCTCAAGCTGCTATCATCTCGAGGACTATTTCTACCGAGCTTTCTCAGAGTCATAGTGCAGTACTAATTTCTTTTGGATAATTTGGTTCTTGGAGCATTCTATATTTTTAAAAGTATAACAGGGAAGAGTATAATAAAATATTTTTTGGTGCTATTTTATTTTTTAAAAAATACTCTCATTTCTGAGAGTATCGATAATTACATAATTTCTTTTTGTTCTCCATCTGGCATATTATAGTAGTGTCCTCTAAATTTTACGAATACATTGAGTTTGTTCTTCCATTCACTGGTATCATCGAGACTTCCCACTGATGGCATAATCTTGTCTGACATTTCTGGAGCATCATCATTTGGTTTTTTAAATATTGCAGATCCACAATCCTTGCAAAAACCTCTTTTTGCATCATCACTTGAATCATACCAAGCAAGTCACGAGTCATTTGTAAATTTTAGATCAGATTTATTTACCATAAGCATCGGTTTATAGATTCCATGAATTCTCTGACACTGCTTACAGTGACAGCTTATCACTCCCTCTATTTCTCCCTCAGCTTCGTATGCTACGTGACCACAATCACATCTCCCACTTATTTTTGTCATAATTTTTGTATTAGAAATTTAAAATATATTCAAGCATATAGTATGTGTGTAAGAGCTGTGTTAATCTAGCAGAAGATTTTTGAAACCTGAGAGTTTGCAATCTCAGAAAATATTTCTATACTCCACCAGTTATTTTTTTACGTTACTGCATGTTAGGAAAAATTTTTGCTTCAAAATACTTCAGTGTGTTTCTTATTACCTTCGTCAATGGACTCTCTATGACGATGCTCTTCCCGGTTCTGCCATTTATTGTAAAATGATATAACCAGCCAGAAATTGTACTTGGTATTTTGCTTGCGACCTTTAGTCTTTTTCAATTTCTTGCGGCTCCAATTATGTGAGCACTCTCTGATATGCATGGACGAAAACCAGTACTTATGATTACGCAGCTTGGGACATTTCTCAGCTGGGTGGTTCTCGGGATTGCAAGTCAGGTTCCAGATGTATCAGTGTGAATAATTTCCGTTCCTATTTTGATTATTTTCTTCTCACGAGTTTTTGATGGAATAACTGGATGAAATATGTCCGTTGCTCAGGCGATTCTTGCTGATATGAGCACACCCGATGAGAGGACAAAAGTATTTGGTCTCAATGGTGCAGTATTTGGATTTTCTCTTATTATTGGACCAGCTCTTGGAGGACTCACGATTGCATCAGATATGTGATATCTCTTGACTGCGATAGTGTGATGAATTATCTCTCTCGTGACCCTATGATTAATGTATAAGTTACTCAGAGAATCACTTCCAGAATCAAAGCGAAAAGAAAAGATGAAAATCTCATTTAAACAAATGAATATTCTGGCACAATTTATGAGATGGAGGCATATAAATACAGTTCGTTATACCATTCTCATGAAGGCATTTATATTTTTTGGTTTTGTCTGATATACGAGTATTTCAACGCTCTACCTCATAGATAGATTTAATTTCTCTGAGCTTCAAACTGGTCTCTATCTCACATTTACTGGGTCATTTCTTATTTTTCATCAAGCCGTAAGTATCAGGTATTTTGTAAATAAATTTAGAGATAGAAAAAGTCTGCTTATAGGGATGCTGTGTATGTGAGTTTCATTTTTGATGATGTGACTTGCTCCAAATATTGTTATATTTACCTTTGTATACTTTTTTGCTATTCTTGGGATTTCACTCTGTTTTGCTACGCTTGGTTCACTGATATCTCGCAGTGTGAATGAGAAAAATCAGGGTGAAATTATGGGAATTTCATCGAGTTTCGAGAGCTTTATAGCAATTCTTGCTCCAGTCGTATTTACTGCGCTGTATAGTTGAATAGATTTTTCACCATATCTCTATATCGGATTTATCCCTCTTGTGTGATTTATAATCAGTCGAATATTTTTTAAAAATATTGAGTTTCACGTAGACCGTGATGATGAAAATCATAATTCTGCATTTCAAGCAGTATAATATATTGATAAAAAAGTATTTTTTCTTCTTGCTTTGCCGTGAGATATTCCTATATTAAAGGCATTAGTTTTTAGTTTTCCACAATTATGGATTTTCTTGCAATTCTTGCTCTCTACGCTTCATCAAAAAATATTTCTTACGAAGATACACTGGTATATCATAGAAATTATTGTCAAAATCTCTATTTTCAGCCAAATGCACTCCAAAAGTTAGAAGCAGCTTCTTGCGATATATATGAAACAGAGACTGAAATAGCAAGGGTGAAATCAGGAAGATACTAAAATCAACATAAAAAACTCAGAAGTAATTCTGAGTTTTTTTATTTTTCTAGCAGAATATGCTACGCTGTTCATATAGTTTTAAAATTACAACATGTTTAGAAAACAAGAAGTGAAAAAACGTTTTACAAAAAAATCTCTTTTAAATGATCTGAGAATATTTTTGATTGCTATTGCAATCATTATGATTTGGAGAGGTGTTTGGAATCTGATTGACCATTATTTCCTTCCGAACTACTGGGTGTTATCAAGTGTTTTATCAATTATTATTTGAATTGCGATTTTGATTCTCAATGATAATAGCTTAGAAAAGTTAGGAGAGGAATAAACCTTAGACCACATAATTAAGTAGAATCAGGGGATTCTACTTTTTTTATCACCGAAATCTATTACACTGCAATATATTGAGATTTTAAATAATTATTTCCATGAAACATAAAACTTTGCAAGCCTTTACTTTGGTTGAACTGATAGTTGTCATTACAATAGTATGAATTCTCTCAACGGTCGGGTTTGTGAGTTATTCAGGATATCTTACTGGTGCGAGAGACTCAAATAGATTTTCACAGCTTACAAAGTTAAGTGACTCTCTTCAGGTTTACGCTACAACAAAGTCACTTCCTCTTCCTGATGATTATATAGAAATAACCGCCAGTGGATCAAGCAATGTTATTGCGTACCAAGGATATATCTGAACTGATGTCCTTGAAACTATTGATTATACGAATGGATGAAAAGATCCGAAAGATGATTCTTTTTATACTTATTTTCTTACAAAAGATCGGAAAAATCTCCAGCTTCTTGCATTTATGGAAGAAAGTATAACAGCAAATACAAATTTTTGACCAAAACTACATAGCACGTATGCAGCAGATTATACGGAACGATTTCCAAAAATGTATTGAAAAAAACTCTGAGTTTTAGTTTCAGCAGAAGATGCTACACTCAACACTCCAGTTCAAGAACTTACTGCTATTACTAATTGATCTGGCTATTTGGATGTTGTAAATGCAATAGATACGTATAAAGCTTTAATAGCAAACGATAATATATTACAGTGAGACTGAAGTGTTATATCTTGAATTATACAAAATAGTAGTTGCAAAAGATTACGAGAAACCTGAAATATGGATGGAAATAGATTTTACGAACTAAACTTCTTTTGAGAACTGAGAACTAGATTTTGTTACTTTGAAAATTGAGAAACAATTGAGGACATGTTGGAGTGAAAGTGAGATTTTGCTAATTGAGAATGAATCCCGTGAGGGGCACATTGGTGAGGAGGAAGTAATGAAATAGTTTCTATGAGAACTCCAATATTAAGTGACTACGCGGTACATCAAATATGAACTCCACCAAGCTCTTACCAATTATTTTTTTATGATTTTACTCAATGTGATGCTTGAGATAGTATTTATATGACCTTATGGTTAAGTGACCATAGGCCTGACAATAATGTATTTCATGCAAGAATAAATTATACGGATTTATCTTCTAGTACTGCTGATAATCTACCAAAAGAAGTTATAGATACTAAGAATGTTAATTGAGTTCAATGGAGAAAAGTACAGGTAGAATTTCCTCTCAACAGTAGTAAAACTTTATCGAGCTTTGACTGGAAAATATGATGGAATAATACTTCATATACACCTTCACCAGATAACTTTTATTTCACTTGAGTAAGACTGTCCTGTGAACCATAATATAAAAATTTATAGAAATATTAATTAATATGAATACTAAGATACAAAATAAGTTGGCTTTTACACTTGTTGAACTCATAGTAGTAATTACGATTGTCTGAATCCTTTCAACTGTGGGATTTGTGAGTTATTCAGGATATCTTACTGGTGCGAGAGATTCTAATAGGTTTTCTCAACTCACGAAACTTTCCGATTCACTCCAGACCTACGCTGCAAGTAAAACTCTTCCACTTCCAGATGACTATGTGGAAATAACATCAAGTGGTTCAGAAAATATTATTGCCTATCAAGGATATGTGTGAGTTGATGTTCTTGAAACGATTGATTATACCAATGGAGGAAAAGACCCAAAAGATGATTCTTACTTCACATACTATCTCACAAAAGATAGAAAGAGTCTTCAGCTTCTAGCCCTGATGGAAGATAGTACAAGTGTAGCATTGAAAGGGAATAATGAATTATATGCAGCAGATTATTCTGAGAGATTTCCAAAAGTATATGGAAAAAAACTCTGAGTTTTGGTTTCGGCAGATGATTCTACACTCAATACTCCTGTACAAGAAATATCTACAGTGATTAATGGATCTGGATACTTAGATGTATTTCATACAAATAATAGATATAAGTCGTATATTGATGAAACATCTATATTAGAATGAACAGGTGCTGTACTAAAACAGTCGATTGAGAATTATTCATGTAAAAGAATCAGGGAGACAGGTTGATCCAAATGAAACTGATTTTATAATATTTCACCAAACTGATATGAAAAAAATATATTTTGTTTAATGGAGTGAGATATATTCCCAATAGAAGATATGCTAGAATGAGAAGGAAGTTTTGAAACATGAGAAAATGTTTCAACGTATGTAGATCCAAATGGATGAACGAATACATTTATACTTTGAGATTCACCCATTGATTCAAACTATATAGTACATCAAACTGGTGTTAGAACTTGAGAATATCAATTACAATTGCCTTGAGCTAAAAATTGTAAAGTAGGTGAAAGTATTTATATGACGGTGTGGCTTACTTGAGAAGATGGAAATGTGTTTCACTCCTATGATAGTTATGTTCAACATAATACTACTACGAGTGCATATTGAAAAATTCTTAATACTAAAATTGTAAATGGTGTGACTTGGGAGCAACATCAATATGCGAAAACTATTACACAAGCAATGGTCACGTTTAACTGGTATTTAGGATATAATAGTGAAGATCCATCTGATTTTTATTTTACATGAGTAAGATTTTCATGTTATTAATTTTTTAATCTTAACTATATTGAGATGAGCACCTTATAAGTGTTAGGTTTGTTTCATATTCAGGCTATCTCACTAAAATGGTGATTCTTTTATTTTTGAGTCCGTATGTCATGTCATCCGTAATTGTGTAAAAAAAGAAGGAATTATCTCCTTCTTTTTTTATCCTTACTGAATTTATTTTTGAGCCTCTTGAATTCCTTTTCTCAGAGCTTGTCTTCGAGCACGAGATTAAGCTGCGCCTCTTCATCAAAGAGATGCATATCCATATCAAGCTTATGCTCGATTTTGAATCGGTAGTCTTCATAGTTTCCGTACGAAATAGAGAGCTCATTTTCAGAAATAAACCAGACGTGAGAAGCAAGCTTATTCACGAAATATCTGTCATGTGAAATAAAGAGAATGCTTCACTCATACTGCTTGAGTGCAAACTCAAGTGACTCCCGAGTATCATAATCAAGATGATTTGTCGGTTCATCGAGAATAAGCAGGTTACTTGATTTTTGTCATAAGATACAAAAGAGGAGCTTGCTCGTTTGTCATCCAGAGAGCTGTGAAACTTTTTTATCAAGGTCTTCTCGCTCAAAGAGGTAATGCTTAATTAACCCGATAAGATGTTCGTCAGGATAATTAATTCCGTGTTTTACGAAGTTTTCTCGCATCGTGAGGTCTCGGTGAAGCTCTTCGTGCATTTGAGAATAATAGAGAATACTCGCTGCTTTTCACAGAGATTGATATCCATCGAGAAGAGGTATTTGTCCAAGAATAGTTTTGATAAATGTAGATTTCCCAGCTCCATTTTCTCAGACAACTCATACTCGCATTCATTTATGCAAAATAACTTCGTTAATAAAAAAGAGTGGATTTGCTTTATCTCTTCCAATAAACGCTTCTTTATAGGTAATAAGTTTTTCAGGAGATTCTCCAGAGTATTCAAAAAAGAATTTTGGCTTTTGTGGAATATAGGGTTTTTCTACTCTCTCCATTTTATCAATCATCTTTTCTCTAGATTTAGCCCATCAAGCCCGTGAACCTGCCCTAAATCTATTGATGAGCTGCTCTTGCTTTCAGATATATTCCTGCTGTCTTTCCCAGTCATCCATTCTGATTTTTTCTATTTTTTCTCGCTCGATAACATAGTCACTATAACTACAGTGATAGAGCGTTGCTGGTCTTTGAGGCTGAATTTCTAGTGTTTTATTACAGGTTTTATCGAGGAATTCTCTATCATGGGAGATGATAACATATCACCCAGTCCATTTATTTTGCAAGTAGCTCTCAAGCCACTCAACAGAGCTCATGTCTATAAAGTTTGTCGGCTCGTCGAGGAAAAGTATATCAGGAGACTCTAGTAGGACTTTTGCAAGGGCAACTTTGGTTCTCTGTCATCCTGAGATTTCTGTGAGTTTTTTATCAAGGAGTTCTAGAATTCACATCCCATTGGCCACTCAGTGAATTTTATTTTCGTAATCATATCCTCAGATATTTCAAAATTGTTCGAGTAGGGAAGTATACTGCTCTATGACGTCTGGATTTTCAGCCATTTCGGATTCTAAAAGCTTGAGATTATTATCCATTTCTTCAATTTGAGAAAAGGCTCCTGCAAGTTCTTCTCGCACAACTCTCTCTTCATTATCGCTGTATACTTGATGCAGGTATCACAGCTTCATATTTCAGACATTTTCGATAAAACCTTCGTATCCAGTAATTTCTCAGGTAAGAATTTTCATAAAGGTTGTCTTTCCAGATCCATTTGGTCATACGATAGAAAGTGTATCTCATTTATTTATTGTCAAAGAAATATCCCTGAGTATAGGTTCTCATGAAAATTCGAGTGATTCTATTTTAATTTTTAAGTGGTCCAAAGTGATGTGTTTTAGAAATATTTTTTGGAATTATATATTTTTTCTTCTAAATTACGAGTAATTTTTTAGAGAGAATTGGGTGAACTTTCTTTTGCAAAAACATACCTTTCTCATACAATAATTCGGCACAATTTGCTGCAAGTAACAAAAATATACTACATTACAACACATAAATAAATGGCTCAAAAAAAAGGTCCACTGGACAACTTAAAAAATATGAAACTCCCAAAAGGGAAAAAACCTCAAAAACCAAATAACAAATATACTCCATTTTTTATTCTCTTTGCACTTTCTCTTGCTCTTGCGGCTATGCTGCCATATCTTGGAAACAGCATCACAACCGTAAATGAAAATGTTGCAATTTCAACTCTTACTGAGAATTATAATGACGGACAATACTCTGAAATACTTATTGACTGAAATAAGGCCATTGCTACTCTTTCTGGATGAATTGTAGAGGAAAATGGTATTGAAAAACAACAAATTCAAACAGCTATTCTTCCAGAGAGAGATTCTCTTGCTGATTTGTGACTTCAAAATGAAAATATTCAGACACAAGTTGAAGTAAAAGACTTAAGTTCTGAGCAGTTTTGGGCAAATCTCTTTCCTACGATAGTGATGGTTATTCTCTTTCTCGTTATAGGAATATTTCTTATTTCTCGTATGGGGGGAATGGCGAATAATGCGATGACTTTTGGGAAATCAAGAGCCAAACTCTATGATCCAAGCAAAGAAAAAATCTTGTTTAAAGATGTTGCTGGGGCAGAGGAAGAAAAAGAAGAACTCACGGAAATGGTTGATTTCTTAAAAAATCCAAAAAAATATAGAGATATTGGTGCAAAAATCCCAAAAGGAACACTCCTTGTAGGTCCTCCAGGTACTGGTAAGACGATGCTTGCAAGAGCCGTTGCTGGAGAAAGTAATGTCCCATTTCTGTCTATATCAGGTTCAGAATTCGTAGAAATGTTTGTATGAGTTGGGGCAAGTAGAGTCCGTGACTTATTTACGAACGCGAAAAAAATAGCTCCGGCAATTATTTTTATAGATGAGATTGATGCAATAGGGAAGAAGCGAGGACCAGGAACAGGTGGATGACACGATGAAAGAGAACAAACACTCAACCAAATTCTCACAGAAATGGACGGATTTGATAATGATACTAATGTAATCGTTATTGGTGCTACGAATAGATCTGATGTACTTGATAAGGCGCTTCTTAGACCAGGTAGGTTTGATAGAAAAATTACGGTAAATCTCCCAAATCAATCAGATAGAGAAAAAATTCTTGAAGTACATGCAAGAAATAAAAAAATGGAAGATGATATAGATTTCAAAGCTCTTGCAAGTTCTACGGTTGGATTCTCTGGTGCTGATTTAGGAAATGTTCTCAATGAAGCAGCAATCATATCTGCAAGATATAATGAAAAAAAGATTTCAAACAAACATCTTCAAATTGCCTTTGAAAGAATTGTTATGGGGCTCTCTAAAAAATCTCTTGTGATGAATGCTCAGGAACGAAAAATCACAGCATATCATGAAGTATGACACGCACTCCTTGGAAAACTCTGTCTTCACTCTGATCCAGTTCATAAAATATCTATTACTCCACGTGGTGGAGCACTCTGAGTAACATGGTTTATGCCAGAGAGAGACGCGATACTTACGAGCAAAGCGAAATTCTTAGATGAACTCTGTGTACTCTATGGTGGACGAGCCAGTGAAGAGATATTCTTCTGAGCTGATATGATTACTACTTGAGCGTCAAATGATATAGAAAGGGCAACATCTATTGCAAGAAATATGGTTATGCGATATGGGATGTATGATGATATTGGGCAAGAAAATTTTGCTTGAGAAAGATGAATGTGAAATTATACTTGAGCTGAAGGTGAAAGACCGCTTGTGTCTGAATCTACACAAAAAGCAATTGATATGAAGGTGCAATCTATTCTTGCAGAGCAGTATCAACGAGCAATTAAACTGATCAAAGATAACAAAAAACTCCATATTAAAATATCTGAAGATCTTCTCGAAAAAGAAGAAATTGATAGAAAAGAGTTTGATGCATACTTTGCATAAATCATAAAAAAATACTTAGTCTAGAGCTAAGTATTTTTTTATGATTTATTAATTATTTGGAGGAATTGATAGCAGAAATGCTACTATTTTTGTAATATCATCTTTGAGCTTTTTACTTTTATTTCATGTTTGTGCAATTTGCTTATATAGAGATGAAAATCTTGTTGTTGTATATCAATATTTTTTTAAAAGATGAGTATCTCTTTTCTGAAGATAAGGATATCTATGTGGATATTTATTTGGAGTATCAGATTCGACAATAACTCATAATGAAGGAATAAATATATCAACCTCAAATCAATCAATAAATATATTAGACTCTGCGTCTGGAAATTTTTCTTTAATTTTTGAAAACAAATATTTTTCAATCCATCATTGAGTCGAGACTCCATCACTCTGAATTGCGAGTTGATATTTTTCTTCTAATCATTCAGGTATTGCTATATTATGTAAGATGCAATATTGATATAATATAATAGTTGAAATATTTGATAAAGGCTTTTTTCAGTCTAAAAAAGCTTCAAGTAGTCGTTCCTGTTGAGTTTTTTTTATTCAACTATTTCAATTAACCTTAGGATATTCAAAGTAGGATACTCATTCATCATCTTCATGTTCATTTCCTATTTCAAAACCCGGTATTTTGCTACTATCGATTCACATTTGAAGAAATATGTAATACAGATATTTTTATCTTATTTTAGTGTAACATATTTTATTTATTTTCAGTAATTTCTTTGATATATATATTTTTTTAATAGAGTGATGATACAATAATATAATAAATTACTTAATATTTATGAAGACTATTTCTTGGGAAGATTTCAAATCGGTAGATATACGAGTTTGAACCATTGTTGATGTACAGGATTTTCCAGAAGCTCGAAATCCTGCCTATAAAGTTTGGGTAGACTTTGGGGAAGAAATTTGAATAAAAAAGACTTCTGCTCAGATTACGCATCTGTATAACAGAGAAAACTTAGTCTGAAAACAAATCCTTTGAGTTGCAAATTTTGAACCGAAACAGATTGGGAGTTTTATGAGTGAGTTTTTAATTACTGGAGTATATAGTGAGGAGGGAGTAGTTGTAGGAAGTATTGATAGACCAGTAAAAAATGGACTGAGACTTTTATAGTATTCTCGCAAATATTTTTGGCTTTTTGGCTGTTTTTTCGTAGTATATCTGTATTAATTTTAAACACGGACTTATATGCATAATATTGTTGATATTATTTTAGGACTCGTTGAGTGAATGGGATATACATGAATTTTTATTATGATGACGATTGAATCATCATTTATTCCATTTCCGAGTGAAGTAGCGCTTCTTCCAGCTTGATATCTTGCAGCACTTTGAGAAATGAGCCTTCTATATATCTTTATTGCAGCAACACTCGGAGCAATTCTCTGAGCAAGTATAAATTATTTTCTTGGAATGTATTTGTGAAAACCAATTGTTATGAGTCTTGTGCATAAATATGGAAAATATATCCTCCTTTCAGAAAAGCATTATATTCAAGCAGAAACATATTTTGAAAAACACGGAGCTATTACAACGCTCGTTGGAAGATTTATACCTGCGGTAAGACAACTTATATCTATTCCTGCAGGAATATTTCGAATGTCATATGGAAAATTTATATTTTTTACTGCACTCTGAGCAGGTACTTGGAATATAATTTTGATTGCAATTTGATATATAGCATGAAAAAATGATGAGCTCGTGAAACGTCTCTTATCAGAAAGCTTTTTAGTATTAGTTGTAATACTTTGAACGATAGTTGCTGCATATGTATACTATGTAAAACGCCATAAAAGAGAGCTCAGAGAGATAGAAGAAACTATTGAGCACAATGATCAGGTTTTAGCGAAAAAAGCTCTTAAAAAATCAAAAAAATAAGTATATGAACTATTCTTCTCAAGCAATTATCGTAGACGAAGATAGAAATATCTATCTTGAAAGAAATCGTAAAATATGATCTTTAAGTTTTATTGGTGGAAAAGTAGAGCAGTGAGAAGATTATGAATCTGCATTATTACGAGAAATACGAGAAGAGCTAGGAATACATCTTACTATCGATAAACTATTGGCATGAGAAATACAGCCTGAAAGAGCATTTCCAACTGGTTCTTGGATTTCAAGATACTTTGTTGTAGTTCTCTCTGAGAGTGAGAAAAAAAGTATAGAAAATGAGACTATAGAAGTATATGATTTTGATACCCTTCAAAGATTGGACGATAGTGAATTTCCTATTGAAAGAGTCTCGTTTTTAACACAGGTGCAACGTGCTTTAGATTTGTTATAAATTCTCTATGATGATATCTGACCTAAAAAATAAAAAAATTGCGATTCTTGGTTTTGGTAAAGAAGGGAAGAGTACACTTCAATTTCTTTTGAGACAATGAATATCTGATATGAGCGTACTTGATAAGCAAGAAATAAAACCTGAGTCGCTTCCAGAAGATTTTACAGGAAATATCATTTCTTGAGAAAATTATCTCAAAAATATCTGAGATTTTGATGTTATTTTCAAAACCCCAGGTATATCACCATTTCACAGTGAACTCATAGAACATAGAGCAAAATTTACTTCTCAAACAGAGCTATTTTTTTCTCATTATCGAGGGAAAGTAATTGGTATTACAGGAACAAAGTGAAAATCTACGTGTTCGACGCTCCTGTATACCTGCTTGAAACATGCATGATATGACGTTCAACTCGTATGAAATATCGGCTCTCCAGTACTTGATGAAATAGATATTTTTTGAGCTGATCATGATTATGTTATCTATGAGCTTTCAAGCTATATGCTTCAAGATTTTACTCCAAAATTAGAAGTAGGATTTCTTAATAATATTTATCCATGTCATCTTGATTGGCATTATGATTCTTTTGCAATTTATAAGCAAGCGAAGATAAATATTCTTACGAACGCAGAGGCAAAAATTATTCACTGAGATTTTGCAGGGATTTCAGAAATCGCGGACATGAAAGAAGGAAAAGTATTTTTTGATTCAAAAGGAAAATATAGATATGATGAAAATGGCTATATTATTGACTGAGAATATATATATGCTGGAGAACAAAAACTCTTGTGAGACCATAACAAAGCAAATATTACCTGAGTTATTGCAATACTTGATACTCTGATATGAGATAGAGTTCAAATTGCTGAAATTCTCTTAGAAATACTCCCAAATTTTGTAGGTCTTCCACATAGACTTGAAGATATTTGAGTGTACGAGTGAATACGCTTTATTAACGATGCTATAGCTACTACTCCTGAAAGCACCATTGCTGCAATTCATACCTTTGACACTACTATCCAAACACTCTTTTTAGGCTGAGAAGACAGCTGATTTGATTTTAAAAAACTCAGAGAAGTAATACTTAGTTCAGAGATACAAAACATTATTGCTTTTCCAGATACGAGTGAAAAAATCTTCCCTGAAATAGAGCTCAGAGATTATGAAAAAGCTTTTGAAATCGAGATTGAAGGAAAAGAGATTCAGTTCATAAAAACTCGAAGTATGAAGCAGTGAGTTGATTTTAGTTTCAGGACAACATTTCCTTGAAGAGTAGCACTTCTCTCGTGCGCAGCACCGAGTTTTTCTCTTTGGAAAAACTATGTTCAAAAAGCTGAAGAATTTAAAAAGGAAGTACAGAGATACTAATGATTATCTACCCAGCTCTCTGGCAAGTCTTTCAAGTCTTTTCTCAAAAGAATTTACTATGTAGATAGTGTTGAGTGTTTTAGGATCATGAATATCAATTTCATAGCCAATATCTTTTCAATTATTGTCGTATAAATCTACCGAATTATTTTCATAAATATTTTTTCGCGCCTCTGCAAAAGCTGCTTTATAAGCTTCTACTGTTTTGATTCATCGAATTTTAGGTCCATTTTTTAATGGTTCAAAATATTTTTGAAATGCTCTGTCAAGTCTTGATTCAATTGCTTTTACATCAACATGTTTGCTGCTGATAGCAAATGCATCTATAACTTTTCTTTGTCCGGTTACGAGATTGCGTCCATTATATATATAGTATGAAGATAAACCTGCATCGAGATTCAGAGCATCATAACAACCAATATTTCACAGCTCTGCAGCGAGTCCTTCGAGAGATATACTACTACTTCTTCCAAAGATTATTTCATCTTTTTCCTCATTACTGCATATAAAATGCCTTGGACCTGCAACTTTCATTTTGTTATCCAGTAATCCAACGGCATCATAATAGGTAATTTGATTTTTTCATGCTGAAAGGAGAATAGGGAAGTTTCCCATTCATTCATATATATCATTTCTTCGGTCTTGATTTATAAATCCTGTTCGAAAGAGAAAAGGAATACCCTCGTTATCCCAGGCAAATACTCATCTCTCTCAGGTGTCATCATAAAAACTTAAATCTTCTCAGTCGACAAAACGTTCATTGATTGTATAGTTTTTTCCTCCACAGTCAGTATAGTCCTCAGGACAGAAAAATATACCATTTATTGCTGTAATAGCCCCATTTTCTCTTGCTATTTCTTCAAGTGCTTTCGCGTCATCAGATACCACTACATCAAGTGAATAATCATCCGATCCTACTTTATATGTTACGTATTTCAATGTAACAGTATCAAGCTTTATTTCAGTAAACTGATTTGCAAATACTCAAAGAGGGAAGAGAAAAGAAATAATACTTATAAGAAAAATTTTATACATAGATATAGTATTGTAGAAATAATTATTTATAATACTCATTATAGAATCAGAAAATAGATTGCAAATGTCATATAAGGGAATCAATATTTACAAATGAATTACTTAACATAATATAACTTATGTTAAGTGATAATACAATTAATTGACTATTCGTACTATATGTTCATTTGATATTTTTACTTCTTCATAACTCTTATATTGTAACTATTTGTAATAAATAATTCTTAAATTTTATAAAAAATAAATTCTTATTTGAATTATATGTTTAACAATAAAAATAGATGGTGTACTACCATCTATTTTTGAATCTCTATAGTTTTTATACAAAATAATATTATGTTAAGTACTATTAAACTTTTATTTGAGTCTAATTATACCTGCAGTTTTTATCATTTGTAGTGTTTTTCTCATATTTTCATTCTGTTCAGTCATTAATCTCTGATCAATTATAGTATTTATCGCTATGATTTGTTCATCACTATATTTTTTTAATATTCATATAATTTTTTGGATCTGTGGAGTTTGGAATTCTACATCTGTATTTTTACTTTGAGATTCTCATCTGATAACCGGTGTGAATCATTTTGTAAACTCTATATTATCTGTTCTAATTTTTTGTATTTGCTCATAGAGTTCATCTCATGGACATGAAGTATGTCACGTATCTCTATGTCATACCAGTGATTCATCTAAGTATGTTTCAATCGGAAATATCTTACATGCTTCGTATGCACAATCACTGTGATAGTATCTTTTTTTACTCAAATCGATTCCATATTTCTTTGTAAGATATTTTACAAGACTATCAAGTGCTTGGTATTGTTTTTCATCAATTCATTTATGACTATAGTTTCCCATAATTGCGATTCATACGGTTCATATGTTATTGTATTTTGAATGTGCCGCTACAACATAGTCACCTCCTTCCCTTCATTCATAAATTTGACCATCATATCAGATAATGTAATTGTATCCTATGTCTCACCATTGTCTGCTGAGGCTATGAAATTTGTGAATATTTTTCATCCCATCGAGACTATTTGGATATTCTGTATCTGTATGGTGTATAACAATACCATCGATAATATCAGCATATTCCAGATCCCAAGCTAAATCAGTTCATGTATTTGGACTCATAGCAACTCTCTCTTGGATATCAAATTGATCTGAAAAATTTTCATTAAGATAGGCATTAACTTTCTTTGTTTTTTCTCTTGCAGCGAGCTGAGCAGCTGTTGGCTGTTTTCATTCATATTTTGCGTAACTTGCCTCTCTCTCAGAAAGAATATTTTTCCAATACTCTGAATTAATCGAGTTGTACAAACTATTTGCTCACCAGCTTGCTCTCGGTATTATTACAGGGTCTTGAGCATATAGAGAGGAATATGTTCAAATGAATAATCAAATAAATATAATTGGTGCTATAATTTTCATAAAAAAAATAGAAGGAATAAATTCCCTCTATTTTAAGCATAAATTTTGTATTGCAACGAATATTTTAATCATTTGAGTTTTCAGACAAACCATATCTATTCATATATTTATCAAAAATTTCTTGATTGATTTTTCCGGATTCTTTCATGTGCTTTAAACATCTCTTCATAGGAATCATGCCATCATCGTTTCATGTTTCTATTGCTCCATTTATTTGATGAACATGGTTTTCTCTGATCATATTTTCAATTGCTTTGTTTTTTATCATTACTTCCGTAGCTGGTAGTCTCACATTATCCCCTACTTTTACAAGGTCTTGCCAAACTACTCAAATAAGTGATTCTGCAACTTGAGCCCTAATATGAGCTTTTTCATCTCAAGGAAACATATCAATAATACGGGATATAGTTCTTGCTGCTCACGAAGTATGAAGCGTAGCAAGTACGAGATTTCCTGTTTCTGCAGCTCTCAGTGCCAGTCTAAATGTTTCTAAATCTCTCATCTCACCTACCATGATAACATCACTTGCTTGTCTGAGGGCATATTTAAGACCGTTTTCAAAACTTTTTGTACTACTCCCTACTTCTCTTTGCTCTATAATAGATTCTTTGCTTTGATGCATAAATTCTATTGGATCCTCAATAGTAATAATATGTTTTTTATGATGTTTATTTATTTCATTGATGATAGCTGCAAGAGTTGTTGATTTTCATGAACCTACTCCTCATGTTACGAGTAAAAGTCATGATTTTCTATCTGAAAAGCTCTTAATGACTTCAGGAATTCCAAGTGTATCGAACTCTGGAATTGAAGATGGAATCACGCGGAATACAAGTCCTAGTCCCCCTTTATCTTTAAAACCATTTACCCTAAATCTTCCTAGTCCAGATACCTGCATAGAAAAATCTAGTTCTAATTCTGACATAAATCTCTCAAAAAGATGTGGAGGAATAAATTTTTTCATTTCCTCTTTTAGTGTGTCAGATTCTACTTTTTCCATATCAGTGAGTTGAAAAATTTCTCACCCCAATTTTAGACTTGGAAAATTTCCAGATGACAGAATGATATCAGAAGCTCATTTTTCAACGGCAATTTGAAGAATTCAAGATAAGTTCATATATAAAAGCTAAATAATAATATAACAAAAGTATAACACTCTCTCTCTTAAAATACAAAAAAACTAAGTAATAGAATCATAATATTTCTTAAAATCGCTAAAATTTTTTGAATCATGTAGATAATAATGGAATAATTTTATAAATATGTCTGCATCTAACTGAATATATTTTTTAATATTTTCAAGAGCTCTTGGAAACACTTCTGCTACTTCCCTACTACGAAATATATTTTTATCAACTCCTGCAAGGAACTTAAAATAATTTACATCATGTTCCCACTCTGAAATCTCTACTCAGACTTCGATAGAAATAGGAAAATCACAAAAATATAAAAACTCTGGAAAACTCATTCAAATAGTAGAAATGTCTAAATCAGCAAGCAGTATAGCATATTTGTCTGTATTTTTTCATCTGTTTTTAAATACTGTTCCAATTATCGCTTTGCGCACAATGCTATAATCGATTCAGGTGTAATTATATTTTTTTTCAAAATCCATAATCCCTCCAAAAGCAATATCTAGTGACCTAAATTCATCTAAATCCTGAGCTGTACCAGTATGTCCTGCATCATGGAATAATGCAGCAATAAATAGGCTCTTTGTTTCAGTAAGCGTGAGTACTCATCGTGGAAGTCGCAAAACTCCTTCCGCGACCTTGAGTGCATGAAGGAAATTGTGATATGGAACATCTTTATTATAGTCGTCTTTAATATCCAGTAAGGCAGCTTTTGAAATAAGACCAGTTTTGCTTAGGCTTTGTATAAGCAGTTTCTCGTCTTCATATTTATACTCAAATGATGTAGGAGTATGTATATTCATTTCTACACTATATCATATAGTCGCTTTATCACAAAAAAATTGACTTTTTTAAGAGTCTTTATACTATGCTTTTTAGTATCAGTTAAAGAAAGCACGTATATGCTAGCATTACTTGAAACAACTACTACAACTCTCCTATGAGAGATTTTGTAGTTTGCAGTAAAAAAACTTCAAAATCTCTCTATTTCTAGAGAGATTTTTTTATTATGTAATTATAAGATTATGGATTACCCTATAGAACTCAAAAGACATTGACTTGCACATGTGATGGCGCAGGCAGTACAAGAAAATTTTCCAGATGTAAAAATAGCGACAGGACCATACACAGATGATGGATTTTATTATGATTTTGATTTTGGAAATGCTGAAATTTCAGATAAAGATTTCAAAAAAATAGAAAAATCTATGAAAAAAATCATATCTCAAAATCAAAACTTTGTGATGTTTGAGGTAAGCTATGAGCAGGCAAAAGAAATTCTCTCTCAAATGTGAGAAGCATTTAAAATAGAGCTTGTAGAGAGACTTGAGTCATGAGAATTTAAGAATAAAGAAAAAATTACTGGGAGAATTTCTTTTTATCTTAATATCTGAAAATGAAAATCTTCTGAGAAAAATGCATCAACGCAAGAATTTTTGAAAGAAAATTGATATTTTGCATTTGATGAAATGGATGGAGACCAAGTAAAAAACCTCAAATTTATTGATATGTGTACAGGCCCTCATGTTGAAAGTACTGCGTCTCTTGATGCGAACAGTTTTAAAATTGCTCGATTAGCTGGAGCTTATTGGCTCTGAAATGCTGAGAATCAGCAGCTCACACGTATTTATACATACGCTTTTGAAAATAAAGAAGAACTTGATGTGCATGTAAAGATGCTGGAAGAAGCAAAAAAAAGAGACCATAGAATCCTCTGAAAGAAACTCAAACTCTTTACTACTTCTGACTTAGTAGGTTCTGGTCTCCCACTTATGCAGCCAAAAGGAATGATAATTCGTAAAGCTATTGAAGACTATCTTTGGGATCTTCATAAAACTCGAGGATACGATAGAGTATGGTCTCCACATCTTGCCAAAGAAGAGCTGTATCAAACATCAGGTCATGCGGGAAAATATCTTGAAGATATGTTTTCAGTCTATGGGGGGACGAGTAAAGAAAACTTTTTCCTAAAACCTATGAACTGCCCGCATCATATGCAAATTTTTGCTGATAATCAGTTTTCTTATAGAGATATGCCAATCAGGTATTTTGAACCAGCAACCGTATATAGAGATGAAAAAACAGGACAACTTGCAGGTCTCACTCGTGTACGCTCTATCACGCAAGACGATGGACATCTCTTTTGTAGAGTATCACAAATAGAGGAGGAAGTAGCATCAATTGTCGAAATCGTGAAAGAGTTCTATAAAACTTTTGGACTTCTTGAGTGATATTGGGTTTCTCTCTCAGTCAGAGATCCTGAAACTCCTGAAAAATATCTTGGAGGAAATGAAGTTTGGGAAATAGCAGAAAGATCACTTGAAAATGCAGCAAAGGCGCAATGACTCAATTACAAAGAAATGCCAGGAGAAGCGGCTTTTTATGGACCAAAACTTGATTTTATGTTCAAAGATGCTATAGGAAGAGAATGGCAGCTTGCGACGATTCAGTGTGATTTTAATCAGCCAAATAGATTTGAGCTCAGTTTTAAAAACGAAGAAAACGAAGACGAGCAACCAGTTGTGATTCATCGTGCGATTTCAGGTTCTCTCGAGAGATTTATGGGAATTATGATTGAGCATTTTGCTGGTACCTTCCCTCTTTGGCTCGCTCCTGAGCAAGTACGACTTGTCCCAGTTGCTGAAAATTTTGCTGATTATGCTTATGAGGTAAAGAAAAATCTTGAATCAAAGTGAGTGAGAGTTACGGTTGATGCGTCTACTGACAGTCTCAATAAAAAAGTACGAAATGCAGAGCAGATGCATGTAAATTATATACTCGTAGTAGGAGAAGAAGAAGTAAATAATAGCTCAGTTGCTGTAAGAAACTACAAAACAAAAGATCAATCTGTGATGAAGATTGAAGAGTTTAGTGAAATGATAGAAAGTGAGATTAATGAGAAAAAATTATAATATAAAAAGAGATTCAAAATTTGAATCTCTTTTTTGCATAAGTCTCTCATATTTGTATACTTTTATTGTTTGAGTTTCTATAAAAGCTTTATATTCTAATATCTTAGATTATGGCACTAGATATATCACTAGACAGAGAAGACGTAGTTGAGTCTTCTCTAAATGCATCACCAATAAAAGCTTGGCTGGAATTATATACTACAAGTACTCGGCTCGCTTTATGTGCACAAGAGGCATATGTAGAAGGAGTTAAAACACATAGTTTACAAGTAGTTAGAGCAATGCAGGATGCTGCGAGAAATAGTTGTAATATCCTTGCTCTATCACCTATTCCTGAAGTTGCTCACTATGCAAAGGTGACAGAGTCATATATTTTTAATACACATAAACGAGAATTTGAAATTCCGAATGCTCAAAGTGTAGAAAGATTTCAATTTCATGAGCTCGCTGATTTGATTCATGTAACTCCAGAAGATATAAATACAAATATTCGACCGAAACTCGTTATTCCTGCAGCAAGTAGTCATGATGAAATGCTTGCACAAGATACCTCAGCAGCTATGACAAGATATCAGACGGATCATCATGTTTTAGCAAGAAAATCATGAGAAGATTTGAGCTCTCAAGTTGATACATCTATGAATGCTGAAATTTGAATGATAGTAGAAGCAATGAAACTCATGCATGAAAGGTATCCTGATGGCTTTGATGTACTGGCAATTTGTGAGTGAACACAAGTAGGTTTTATAGCTGCTATGGTATGTTTAGAAGAATATTGATTTGCTCCAGAAAATTTTGTATGAATAGCTGCTGCAGCATTTCCGGATGCACAGCCTTCAGATGTTTCAATTTCATCAAGAAAAATTTCTAATGCAGAGGTTGATAAGCTTGCAGTTACGCTCCCATCTTGAGTAAGAATTATTCCAGCTGAGATCAATATTCTTAACTTTCTTTCTCAGAGCATGGATGCTAATACGAAGCGTGCTATGGATTTATATAGCAAGTGACTCAATGACCCAGATTTAACTCGAAAATGAATTCACCAAAATAAATTAATGATGAATGGAAGAAGTTTTACTGCAGATAATTTTCTAGGAACAGAAAATGAGCTATGAAAAAAAGATAGATATTTTGCAGATCCTGAGCTTCAGAAATGATATGGAATATTTAATGGAAAAAAATATATGATTTCTCACTATGCTTCATGAAAATATATTCCTGTCGTATGAGAGACTGATGATATTGCTCCTGAAAGACAGTGAACAGCTATTTTAGATATGCTTCAGGAACATATGAGATGAGAGGTTGTCAGAGTAAAATGATGACATTATGCAACCTTTACGTGATCAAACTGGAGAAATCTATGATATCCTTGAATTATACGTCAAACAGATGGTGTCATGCTTGATCCAAAGATTTTTGAATCTGATATACTTTATGCAGCATAATAATTAAATAACTCTCTTTATTTCATCATACTTAAATCACTTGGAAATAAGCTTCTGGGTTATTTTTTGTTTTCATTCTTTTGTTTTCAGTAACTCTGGTTTACTTGAAATTATTTTGTCATATTCTTTCTGTATATTTTCATGCTCTCATGCAGGAAAATATACATCTAAAAGCTTTTCTAATACTTCTCTATCAGCAGCAGTTTCTCAGAGCTTATAGAAGATATAGCTTCGACTCTTTCCTCTTGATGCAAAATTCTCTATCTTTTTACAAAGCCAGTTTTCGTCTAATATGCTTTCTCATGATTCTAATAGTGGTTCTAAATACTTCTGTATCTTATCGTTAGGAAAAAGTTTTTCTCTCATTTTTTGTTTGATATACCTGAAGTTCTTGTTTCGAAAGAGATAATTATCTATTTTAGCTTTTATAATTTCGTCTTCTTGCAAGAGATGCTCTAATTCTTTGTAAACACTTTCAGCGTCTTCCCTACTTCATTTTTCCTGAAGTTTTTGTATGAGCCTTGCGTTACTTGGGTAGTAGCGAAAATAATACCAAAGAGCATAGTCTTTGAGTCTCTGAGGAGTATATGATGAGTTGTTCATAAAAGTCTTGAATTTTGTGGTCTGTGTGTATACTTATTTACAAGTATATTTATATTTTTCTAAGAGTAAAATGTATGAAAATAGAGCCATTATTTGATAGAGTTGTCTTGCGAGCCGTTGAAGCTGAAAGCGTGACAAACTCAGGAATTTATATTCCAGATACCAGCAGCAAAGAGCGACCATTTATCTATGAAGTGATTGCAGTATGACCTGGTAAAGCAGACAGAGATATGTCGAGTATATCAGTATGAGATAAGGTTCTTGCGGGTCAATACTCAGGAGATGAAGTAAAGCTCTGAGATGAAGAATTTAAAGTAGTTGCAATAGAGTATATTTTAGGAAAAGTTATATAAAAATATATATTGATAAGACATAAAAAATCATGTGCATTTTATTTTTTAAAAATGAATTATGAAAAAATTATTTACTTGAGATAACTGCTCAAACTGTGAGGCAGCAAAAAAATATATCGCAGATAATAATATTACAGATATCGAAATAGTTCATATTGATATAAGTGAACGCTCAGGGAGAGATTTGAAAATGAAATATAGAGTTATGGGAGTTCCTACACTTATAACATTTGATGGAGAAACAGAGATTGAGAGACAAGTATGAATTATTGATTTTAGTAAAATATAGAAATTATGGCAAAAGAAATAAAATTTTGAGATGACGCCCGCTCAGCTATGTTTTCAGGAATTGAGCAGGTAGCAAAAACGGTTACAGTAACTATGTGACCAAGAGGAAGAAATGTGGTATTTGATAGAGGTTTTTGAGCGCCTCAGGTTACCAATGATGGAGCGACTATAGCAAAAGAAATTGAATTAGAGGACAAGTTTGAAAATATGGGAGCAGAGCTCGTGAAAGAAGCTGCTGAGAGAACCAACACGCTTGCTGGTGACGGGACTACAACTGCTACCCTTCTCACCTACGCACTTGCAAAAGAAGGCCTCAAAAAAATAAAAGATGGAGTCAATGCGGTTGAACTAAAAAATGGTATGAAAGCAGCTGGAGAACTCATAGGAAGAGAACTCTCAAAAAATGCAAAACTCATCTCGACGAGAGAAGAAATCACTCAAGTTGCCACTATCTCTGCGCAAGATGCAAACGTCGGAGATATTATTGCAGAGGCTATGGAAAAAGTATGAAATGATGGAGTTATTACCGTTGAAGAAGGTCAAACATTTGATATGGAAGTAGAGATTACAGAAGGGATGCAATTTGACCAATGATATATGAGTCCTTATATGGTCTCAAACAGTGAAAAAATGACCTGTGAGATATCAGAAGCCCCGATTCTTATCACTGATAAGAAAATCTCTAATATGAAGGAAATTCTGCCTCTTTTAGAGCAACTTGTAAATTCTGGAAAAAAAGATCTTGTTATTATTGCTGATGATATAGATTGAGAAGCACTCACTACGATTATTCTCAATAAACTCAAATGAGTTCTCAATGTTCTGTGAATTAAAGCTCCATGATTTGGAGAAAAGAAAAAAGATAATCTCCGAGATATCGCTATTTTAACGGGTGGAACTGTAATCTCAGAAGAGCTCTGAATGAAGCTTGAAAATGTTACAGTAGAGCACTTAGGGAAATCAAAGAGTATTATTTCTACGCAAACTACCACTACTATTATTTGAGGTGCTTGAGAGACTCTAGATATAGATGCTCGAATTCGTGACCTTAAAACTCAGTATCAAAATACTCAGAGCAAATATGATATGGAAAAAATTGCTGAGCGAATCGCAAGACTTGCTGGCTGAGTTGCCGTTATAAAAGTGTGAGCTGCGAGCGAAGTTGAAATGAAGGAGAAAAAACTAAGAATCGAAGATGCGCTCAATGCAACCAGAGCTGCAGTTGCTGAATGAGTGGTTGCTGGATGATGAATTGCACTACTAAGAGCTTCTGTTGTTTTGGATGATATAGATTTATGAAGTGAAGATCAAAATATCTGAGCTGATATAGTTCGTGAGGCACTCTTCTATCCTCTCAGACAAATAGTAATGAATTCTGGAAGAGATGCAGAGATTGTATTGGATGAACTCCTCAAAGAAGATGATATAAACTATGGATATGATGCTGCAAATGAAGAATTTACTGATATGCTTGAAGCAGGTATTATAGATCCTAAAAAAGTCGAGAGGATAGCACTCCAAGAGGCTATATCTCTTGCTTGAATGTTTCTTACAACTGAATCAGCCATTGTAGAAATTCCTAAAAAATGATGAGACACAGCAAGTATGCCAGACATGTCATGAATGTGATGAATGCCATGAATGGGAATGATGTAATCTTAAAAGCTCTAAATTATTAGAGCTTTTTTTGTGTTTTTGTACAGAGTATGGTATTTTTAAAGCATACTATATATTGCACAACTTCATGGAATTTTTTTGAAATTTACCTCATAGAACACAGAAAGAGTATATCGAAAGAGAACTTTCTGAATTTGAGTGAGCAAATAATTTACATGAGATTTTCCAGAGAAGTATAGATGCTATTCAAGATAAAGTAAAAGATGCAGAAGACTTTTCTGATGCAACAGAGCTGGCCTATCAACAATTACAGGAAATTCAAGATTTATATGATTTGTTTCAAAATGAGTATTTATCTCACAGTTTTACGAGAACATGAAACTTAGAAGTATGAGAATCTTTTCGTTCTATTATTTGACTCATTGAGCAAGGAAATAATTTAGACTGAATGAGTGACCTTATTGAATCTAGAATTGATTGAGAACTCGATAGGTTAGCAGATACATTTATGTCATCTACCTTTCGTGATAAAGTTGAGAGTTCTGTTGATTTTAAGTGATGGGGACTGAGAGAAACATATAATGAGACAAGAGAAATGACTATTTTTTTAGATGCATTTACCATTGAATACATAAATTTTCTAGAATCGAGAGAATGAAGAAAAATTGATGCTGAGGAGATTTGAAGTGAGCTTGAATTAGACCCAAATGAATTGGATGCCGTTCTCTCAAATGCTCTTTCTCGAATATTTAATTCAAATATAGAAAACTATGCAAGTATCAGTGCATTTACAGTTGGATTTATTCTATCAGAGTACTGAGAGCGTCAAATAGATTTTTCTGATTATCCACAAACACCAATAATTGACTCAAATGAATCTTCACCTGACAGTATAGAAGATATTATCACCGATGAAGATATGTGAGCTCCAAATATTTCAGAAAGTCCAGAAACACTTATATCTCCAGAGGATCCAAGAGAATTTTTTGAAGATATAGATGATGTTTCCTATGATAGAGTTCTTGAGTGATATTATCAGTGAGCATATTCTCATAGCGATGTTATGTCTTATTTTGAGTGAGATTCATGATTTCAGAGAGATAAAAATAACGGTTATTCTTATTGAGATGCTCTCAGAGATGTAGGTTTTTCAGATTCTCTACAAGAAGACATTAATACAATTTTTTGAAGAGAACTCAGTCAAACAGAAGTTCAAAATCTATTAAATATGACACGGTATGTTTTATATATTGAGTCATCCTGATGATATAATGTAGCAAACTATGAATGAGTAAGTACTGCAAAATGATATTTTCAATATCTCACTTGAAATTGAGTATATTTGAGAGAAATAATGCAAGATGGGAATTGGACACAATGAGGTGATTGGAGTTGAGAGCATAATGAATCAGCTACCGTTCGAAGAGTTTGGTGAACGAACTCATATGAAACTGCTCTTACCCAAATTCCTGAATCAATTCAAATGAGAAATGAATTTCAAACAGAAATAGAAAAAAGATGAAATCAAGAAATTCAAGATCCCCGAGCTCTTTCAGCTGAAAATCAAACAATCTTATTTCTTTCTGACTTACGCGAGAGGCCTTGAGCTGAGAGTCATATTACAAAGATGTTTCAGTGAGATATAGAAGCAGTAGAAGAGCTCTACAGACTCCATCATACAGATACAGATGCTTCTACAGAACTTTTAATGCTCTTAGCAGGAAGAGATATTTATGGGAAAGAAATTGAAGTATATACTGGTACTCCTGGCTCAGAGGTCCAAGGATTAATACTTCCTGGAACTGGACAAGCAGAGTTTTTTATGAATCTCATAAAGATATTTAATCCAAATACAAGCTTATCACAAAGTGATGTAATGAATAGTTTAATGAAACTTTGAGATATCTCATTTCCTGCCGGTTGAAGAGTGGGTATAAGTCGAACAACAGAAGAAGGAATTGCATATAATCTGACTTTGAATGGAAATGACTATCTCAAAATAGATAATCAATGAGAATTTATAAATGTACGCTAAGCAGCTATAATATTGCATTTCTCCCCTTCTTCACTACAATCTCTCGCAGTTAATTCCTTAAGAGAGATTTTTTTATGAAAAAGTGAGCAATAATTGAAAATATAACTATAGAAAAACTTGTTTTTGGTTGAAAGTGATTCGTAAGACTCGAGGATGGAAAAGTTGCATTCATCACTGGTTGAGCTGTGCCATGAGCTATAGTGGACATAAAAATTATTAAAAAGAGAAAAGATTTTTATGAGGCTCAAATAACTCAGGTTATACAAAAATCACCTCTTGAAACTGAGAATTACGACCTATTCCCTTGAGCTCCATGGATGAATATAAACTATGATTCTCAGCTCCAAATAAAACAAACACAGATTGAAGAATCTATGTTTCACATAAAGAAACTTCAAGAAAATATTAACTTTCTTCCAATTATCCCTGCTCCTGAACAATTTGGCTACAGGAATAAAATAGAGTTCTCATTTGGGAAATATATTTCTCATAGAGATGATATACGGCAAGAATTTAATGTAGGCTTTCATAAAAGATGAGAGTTCTCTAAAGTAGAAGATTATGATAGCTGTCTTTTAATTGATGAGCAGCAAAACGAAATATATAGAGAAGTAAAGCAATTTTGCAAAGATTCATGACTCCCTGTGTATGATCAAAAGATGTGAACATGATTCTGGAGACATTTTATGATGCGAAAAATGCACTTTAGTGATGAGATACTTCTTGTACTTTCTATACATCCTGGATTTTTTGAAAGTGATGAAGCAGATAAGTTTAGTAAAACATTCGTTTTACAATCTATTCGAGATTTCTTTGCTCAACTTTGTAAAAAGTATCTCAATATTAAGTCTGTATATATTTCACATAACGCAAATAAGGCAGATACACTGATAGGAGATATGGAGCTGATTCAATGAGATGAAGTGATTCATGAGACACTTCTCGGTCTTACTTTTGATATTGGGCCAAAGAGCTTCTTTCAGACAAATTCTCAGGGAGCTGAAATACTCTACTCTCGAGTGAAAGACTTTTTTAAAGAGTTTCAGTCTGATGGACAAGTATGAACGGTCTTAGACTTATATGCTGGTACAGGTACGATAGGTATGATATTTGCAGATAGTGCCAGTGCGGTAATTAGTGTTGAACTCGTGTGAGAAGCTTCTCAGAGCTGAGAGAAAAATGCAGTAAAAAATGGGATTACGAATATAAGTTTTGTAAATGCGAAGGTAGAAGAGTTTTTAGATGACTATATTGCGCAAGATAAAAAAGCTGATCTACTTATCATAGATCCTCCGAGAGCTGGTATGCATCCATCAGCGCTTCCAAATATTCTCAAGTTTGGGACTCAGCAAATGATTTATGTGAGCTGTAACCCTGCAACACTTGCTCGTGACTTAGAGTTCATATTAAAAAATTCTGATTATAGAATAGAAAAAGTTCAAGCAGTAGATATGTTCCCGCATACGCATCATATAGAGACTATTGTGAGTCTCATAAAGAAATAATAAAAAAAAGGCTTGAGCCTTTTTTTTATTATTTATATCCCTACTTGATCCTTGATAGCATTTACTTCATAGAGTAATGTTTTATCTTTTTTGAGGAGTTTATCGAGTTTATTACAAGAATAGAGTACTGATGCATGATTTCTTCCATTAAAGATGTTCCCTATTCTCTCATAGGTATAGTTCATTTTTGTTTTGAGAAGATACATTCCTACTTGTCTTGGAAGCATAAATTCTTTTTTTCTATTTTCTCAGAGAATTCCTTCTTTTTCAATTCCAAAATGTCTACTTACTGCGTCGAGAATATCTTCGTATGATTTGATAGTAGATGTCGTTCTTTTTTCTGCTCTTTTTGATTCTCAAAGTAAATCAGTAGTAAAGCTAAGTTTTTGAAGTTTTTGAGCAATTCTTGTGAGACTTGGAGTATTTCCAGTCAGCTCGTATTCAGCAATCATTTGATTGAGAACTCACTCAAGTTCACGAACATTTTCTGTGACGTTTGCTGCGATAAATTCAGCAACATCGTGTGGAATCATAAATTCTTTTTCTCTTGCTTTTTCTTGTATGATAGCGAGTCTTGTTTCAAAGTCAGGTTTCCCTATATCAACCGTAATTCACCACTCAAATCTTGATCTGAGTCTTGGCTCTAGTTCTGTAAGTTCTTTTGGTGCTCTATCCCCTGATATGATTATTTGTTTATTAGAATCATAGAGAATATTAAAAATATTATAGAGCTCGTTTTGAGTTTGTTCTTTTTTAGAAAGGAATTGAACATCATCAATCACAAGAACATCAATATCTCTAAATCGCTCTCTCATTCGCTCAACATTTCTCTTTTTCACGGCCGTTACATATTCAGTAATGAATTTATCTGCTGTAGTGTAAGCTACTTTTTTATCTCTATACTTTTTGAGTATTTCATTTCATGTTGCTTGAAGAAGATGAGTTTTTCCAAGTCATACATCCCCGTAAATATAGAGTGGATTATATGATTTTCATGGATTTTTAGTAACTGCTTCACAAGCTGAGTAAGCAAGTTGGTTATCAGCCCCAACAATAAAGTTTGAGAGAGAATATCTTGCATTTGCATTTGCTGCTACTTTCGCTCCTGCTGTAACGCTTGATCTTGATTCTTTTTCGGCAAGTTTACTTGTTTTATGATTTTCTTTGAGGAATTTTTGACAGTCTACAGCATTCGTATTAGATGGGTTGTCTATTTCTCCGTCTACTTTAAATGAAATATTTGTAATCTTGTCTCAAAGTTCTTTTTTTGATGCTTCTAAGACTACACTATGAAATTTTGCTTCAAGATTATCTTTCATAAAGCTTGAAACCGTTCCAAATACAACACTATTATCAGTTATATCTATGATTGATATCTTTCGGAAGTATACGAGAAAATCTTGTTTCTTAATATTTCCTATAATTTCTGAAAGGATATTTTTTAATTTATAGTGCTTTTCCATTTTTGTGGATTTATAATTATGAGATATATTTTCAGGGTGTCTAATTCGTCTTTGTAGCCTTACAGTATCTAGAAAATTATATGGGTCAATAGAAAAAAAATATTTGACAGATTTTATTGTATACAAAAATTATACGTTATATTTTTTGCTTTGCACTGCTAAATGCTTACAATGTTTTCTATGTTTTTATTATATTTATTTTTTATGAAATGTTAAAAAATAATTCTCTTTTATGAATTGTTTATGGAGTACTTTTTTTGGCTCTTATTTTAATATTCTTTTTTTGAATGGAGAAAGATTCTCCTGAAAATGTAAACTCTGTAATTTTTTCTTATCCAAGTGAAGAAATAAGTTTTGCATGAGAATCTGTTCCAATGTGAGAAAATGATTATAGGAATAAGCAGCGCTTTGATAAAGAGTTTCTGAATACTTCAAATAACCTGTATCAATTCTATCTATATGTAAAACGATATCCTCTCTATAAAGACTATATGAGAGAGCAATTAGAAGTATACAGTATTCCAGATGATTTTATGTATCTTCCCATTGCTGAAAGTGCCCTAAGAAACGATGTAGTTTCAAGCGCATGAGCTGGTTGAATTTGGCAATTTATGCCAGAAACAGCAAAAATCTATGGACTAAGAGTGGATGATGAAATTGATGAGCGCTATCATTTTGAGAAAGCTACTGTTGCAGCAATGCAGTATTTTACAAAACTCTATGAAGATTTTTGAGATTGGGCATTAGTTGCTGCTGCATATAATAGATGAGAAAATGGTCTGAGAAGAGATATGCAGTCACAGTGAATTGATAATTATTTTGATTTATATCTCAATGAAGAAACTTCAAGATATGTATTTCGTATTCTTGCGATAAAATACGTGATGCAATCATATTTTGAAAAACAAGACTTTATAAATACAATGATTGGTGGAGTATATAGCAAGCCAGAAACAAAAACTATTACAGTCTGACAAATTGATGACCTAAGAGCTTGGAGTATTGATAATGGATATAAATATACGGATATTAAAGAGCTGAATGCTTGGATACTAGGAAATACGATTCCTGCTGGATCATGGGAAATTTTAGTTGTAGATGTATAAAATATGAAATTTTACCTTTCTCTTCTTTTTGCTCGTAATCTTGATGCACTCATTTCATTAGCTGATGTCTATGTTTTTCATGGTGATTTAGAAAAAATTATTGAAGTGACCTATTCTTATAGAACCATAGAAGATGATAAGATACTCAATGAGACTATTTTTGAAGAATATACATGATTAAGCTATGATGAGTATTCCCTTGAATTTTTAGCAAGAAAATATAGTTATAAAATTTCGGTACAAATCGTTCTCATAGATGATATTCTCAAAAAAATTAAAAGAATTAAGGTTCTTTCTCGCAGTGAGTCACTCAGAAGATGAATATTTATGGAGGCTCTTGAATATGTAAAAAATATACTAGAAATATCTGTACTTGCTATCCCGTTTGAATTAGAAAAAGCTGGAGTTGCTCAAAATCTCGATAAAAAACAAATTCAGAAAAAAATAGAAGAAATAGAAATAAAGGAAAAACTCGCATTTTGAGAAAAAGTTATAGAAAACACACAGGAGTTTTCATTTTGCTATAATTTTATAGTAAAAAATCATGAATCTAAAAAATCAAAACTCTCAGAAAATGATCAGAAAATCATGGCTGATTGCCTGAAAGATATAAAAAAAGCAGCAAAATGCTCACTGGTTGATACTCCTGAAATAAAAAACAAATATATAAAATGAAAATTTCTCAAACTTCAACTTGAAAGAAAAGATTACAGAAAAATATTTGATAGTGTTTGTGAGTTTTATAATCTGCCACAAAGGACAAAGATAACAAATGCAGGATCTATCTATGATGGAGACCATTTTTTAGAAATACCAAGAAATGATAACTTCTCAAGTTTTAGTATCGAAAGACTTTTAAAACTTCTCACTCATGAGATAGAATCACATTATATCAATTCTTATAACGGGAAACTCCTTCTTTGAACGTTCCGTTGATCGAAAAATCTTCCAAAAGAAGAAGGGCTCGCTATGTTCATGGAAAAAATCTTTCATGGCTATACCTATGATAATATCGATAATATCGTTGAGTACTTTTTTACTATGATGGCATGAGAATCTCTCAATGGAGAAAAGTTTCAGCACTTTATGAGAATTATGGGGAAAGAGTATGCATGTAAGAGAAATTATGATACATCGGTTATTCGCGCAAAGAGAAATTATTCCATGAATGAAATTGGAGTACAGCACAAGGATGTTGTATACTTCAGAGGTCTTACAAAATTGTTAGATTATCTCAAGGCTGGATGAGATTTTCGTAAACTTTTTTTGTGAAAAGTATGATTTGATGATATAGAAAATGTTGACGCTATATATCAAGCTTATGAACATAAAGAAAAGCTTGTGTATCCTATTTTTATTTCAGATCTCATCTATTATTATTTCACAGAAAAAATAAAAAATACAAGTTTTGAGTTCTCTGCTCCTGATTACTATCTCTCCCTCAAAAAGAAATATTGGTTTATAGATATTGAGAGCTTTAAAATTATTGAACACATTAATAATGATTGGAAGAAAATAGAAAAAATACTGAAAATATTTGAAAAATTCATTATTCCTGAATCTCTTGAGAAAAAATAAAAAAAATACTCTTAGAGTATTTTTTTTATTTCTCTGACCATGGTATTAAAAAACTTTGTATGAGGAAAACTATTATCAGGAGTTATAATGTTATGTCAGAATTCTTGTATTCATATATCTCATGCCATGATTTTTTCATAATTATCTTTATCCTGCCTGAGTAATTTTCTAACGTTTTTATAGCCATTATAATATATTAAATCTTTCAAAAATAGGTGAGTTCATCATAGCTGACAGTATTTATAAAATCTATTATAGTACTGCAAGGATCTCTCTATTGAAAATCATTTCAGCCCAAGTATTTCTATGATTTTGTATTTTTTTTCTTCATCCTCTAAATCTTGCAGTAGAACTTGCAAGCATAAGTTATAGTATGGAATGAAGCTCCCATACTTACAAATTTTGTTTCCATAGAGATATTCATTGTATATGGCTATCCCCTCTTCGAGGGTTGAATATCATGCAAATTGATACGAAAATCCTAGATTTCTTTCCCCGTTATAGCTACGAAAAAAATGAGTGAGTTCATGAAAAAAAAGCGTAATTATATTTTGTAAATTATAGTATTTTTGATTTGGAATATAGATTATTCAGGCGTTGTGTGAAAAATTCGAAAATTTTCAGAATTTAAAAATTATATCTGGACATTCACGTTTTGCGAGAGAGATGAGACTTAAAAGCTGTTTTTTGCTATATTTATTTTCAAACTCAATAACCTGAGAGATTTTGTACTGCTCTTTTAAATTATTTTTACTAACTCAGAAAAAGGCTTTATTATATATCTCGATACTATATGGATAATGTACTTGAATTTCAGGATTAATTTTTTGCGCTTCAGTGTTATATATATATCTGAGAAATTCAAGTTTTAAGAGTTTATTTTCTATTTCTTGTATGAGTATATCTCGATGTTTTATCGAAAGTCCTGCCTTGTATACTTCAGATTGAATTCTTAGCAAAGCTGATTCCTTTTTTCTGAGTTTGGTAAAAAATACTCTTTTGTAGAGAAATACATCTCCAGTAAAGTTATTTCAAAATATCTTAGTATTAATGAGTTGATCACCATCTTCCTCAATTCTACCATTGATTGATATTTTTATTCGTGAGAGTTTTTCAAGAAAATGTATAAACATACTATTTTTTAAGTCATATTTTAAATATTATACAATAGAATTCTAAATTTTTTTTATTTTATATAGATTAAAGTAAAAAATATGTTATAGTATGAAATATATTTTTATAAAATAATGAGAATGGATTCATTATCTTTGAAGGAATGAAATGATTTCTTGGATGAAATTAGTTCAGAAATCTCAGAAATTTTAGACTATGAAAAAAATCCCTGATTAGACGGAATTATAGAATTAACGTATTGATATAAAACTCTCAAAAATGGTGGAAGATTCAATACTACATTATTTAATAAATTTTGTGGTATTGATATAAGAGAGTGAGAACTATATGAAATATCAAGTTGAAATATTATTTCTCCAGTAGAACTTTTAGAAAGATTTAAAGCAAAATCTCAGAAAATTATAGATACTCTTGAGTATATCTTAATGAGTTTGCAATCAAACAATCAAATATCTGATGTAGTTAGGTATAATTCTATTGTTTCATCTATCAATAATGTAATAACTTTAATTCTTTATGCTCAAAATAGTATTGAATTTGAAATTGAAAAAGCTTGATTTGATGTGTGACTATCTCAAGAAGTACGAGAAGCAAAAAGAGAAGCTAATGAAGAGTTTGAGAAGCAATTGTATGGTTGAAAAATAATAGATAATTCATTAGAATCTGTTTTAATTTGTGACTTTTTAGATTCAAATTTAAGAGAATACCAAGAAAAAGATTCTTCAGAAAAACAACTCAGAGTTGATGCATGAGCCGCAAGCAGGGTTTTAACTCCAGATGAGCTTGAAAGACTTTCAAATTATATATCTAAAATTAAAAGAGTTGTAAAAAATAAATATATACAACAATGAGAAGATAAGAATACTAATCAGAAAAATCCAAAAAAAATAAAATCTGAAACGAAAAAATTTTTTGATTCTATCGAACATGTAACTATTTCCAGAGAAGATGCTGTTTATATATTTAATCAAGTACTTAAGTTTTTTTCTCTTCCTCAAAACGTGAGAGTATCTTGAGAAGTACAGTCTATTTATGACTCTCCCGCTGAGCTTATAATTCCAGAATCTCAGGAATTTTCAAGCCTATGAGTAGAGAGAGTGCTAAAACTCATATCGCATGAGATATTATGACATTATGTAAATCAACATAATCACGAACAAACAAATGGATTTCTTCGATATGTCTGAAATGTTGAGAAAGAAGAATGATTAGCAATTCTTTTTGAAAAATGACTCACAGGTATGCAATTATCTGGGAGCTCTCTTATCACTCCACCATTTGCTAGGATTTTGGCAGGAGAAATTTTGTCTCCTGCTGAATTTGAAGATTTTATAGATTTATACTGTGAAATTTCTGAGAGAAAATCTTCCCCTATTTCACTGAGAAATAGGCATAAGAGAAATCAAGAAGATAATTATCAGTCCGTGCAACATAAAGATGTTGCTTATATTCGCTGACTTATAGCAATCGTTGAATTTCTGATAGATTGATGAGATATTGAGAACCTATTTGCTTGAAAAGTTTGATTAGAAGCAATTAAAAACTGAATTTTTAAGTTCGATGAAAATATGATTTTTCCGTTTTTAATTACAGATATCTTTGTCTTTTTTATATTATCTTCAAAAACTTCACAGCCATTTACACATCTATGATTTACTGAATATTTGAAAAGTAAATATGGTCAAGTGATAAAAGAAGAAAGCTTTGATAAATTAAATGTATTGATCTCACAATCTGATATACTTACATTATTTAATATACTCAGACCTCTCTCAGAAGCTATTTTATCAAGTTGAATACAGTGAGATATTGCTAAAAATATATCAAGAATACATGATATTTTGAATAAACGAAAATAATAGCATTGTTATTTTTTAAATACTACTATAATGCTGATGTGAGAGCAGGTATCTACGCAGAGCAATCTGTGAGGAAAGTCTGGACATCATGAGAACAGCCCTGGAGCTAACGGCTCCGGTCATAAGAGGAATACATAAGCTTATGATACCGCTAGTGCCGCAGAGACGATACTATCCTGTAAAGGAGAAAGGTGAAAAGTCTCCCTTAGGGAGAATCCCGCTTGCGGGAGTGGTAAACCGAGGGTGATGCAATGGGAATGGTATTTTCTAGAGATGAATGTTCTCTATTGTTTTTAGGAAATATACTCAGCTAGAGCTTGTGAGTGATCACAAGTCGAGATAGATTGATACCGAAGTACAAAATCCGGCTTATTACTCTCACATTTTTCTTGAATAATTCTTATAATCCCTATACTCTAGGGGTTATTTTTTTATATATAAAATATGAAATTAGTATTCACAGGAATACAAGGTTGTGGGAAAGGAACACAATGAAGACTTCTCGCTGAAAAATACGGCTACAAAATAGTAGAGATGGGATGAGAGCTCAGAAAAGTCATTGCTTCTGGAAGTGAATTAGGAAAAAAACTCAAAGAAGTTATGGATGCATGATATCTCGTATCTGATGAGCTATGAGCGGAAGTAATGTCTCAGGCAATTAAAAGTCATGAGAATGATGAAAATGTTATATTTGATGCCTTTATAAGACTTCCATGGAATAAAACGGTATTTGATAGTCATCTCTCTGACTATAAAGTGGTATTTTTTGATCTCTCTGAAGAAAAGGCAAAAAATAGACTTCTTGGACGTATGTATAATCCAAAAACTGGTGAAACCTTTCCATCATGAACGACTATAGATCCAAAAACTGGTGATGAACTCGAAAAAAGAAAGGATGATAATGAATCTTCAATTCTCAAGAGAATTGAAGAATTTGTCACAAAAACACTTCCTATTGTTGCAGAGCAAAAAACAGAGTGAAAAGTTATAGAGGTAAATGCAGACCAGCCAGTTATCGATGTATTTAGTGACCTAGAGAGTAAATTAGAATTAAACTCTTAATTCCCTATGGATAAACATTTAGTTTTATTAGCGACGCTTGGATTTACGACCCTTCTTATGTCTTGGCTTCCCTATGTATCTGCAAAAATAAAAATTAGTTACCCTATCATATTACTTGTGATAGGGTTTGTTATATATTTACTCTGAGTTCCGTTAAATGGTGAAGCTATTTTGTGGCCAAATACTTGGATTATGTATATTTCTGAGCTTATAGTTATCATTTCTCTGATGTGAGCAGGGCTCAAAATCTGAAGAAATTACTCATTTGATGATTGGAAACTTATCATAAAGCTTATTGTAATTTCTATGCCAATTTTTCTAGGTTGAGTGTTTCTCTTTTGATATTATTTCTTATGACTTTCTTTGCCTGTTGCAATAATTTTAGCTGCAGTGCTTGCTCCAACTGATCCTGTTTTAGCCTCTGAAGTACAAATACAAAAACTTACATCAAAAAGTGCTATAACCTCTAGATTTGCTTTAACATGAGAAGCTTGAATCAATGATGGACTTGCTTTTCCATTTACAATTCTTGCTCTTTCTGTTTTAACTGCTGGTTGATTCAGCTGAGAAGTCGGTCTTACCTGGCTTCTTGATACATTTTTATTAAAAATTTTTATTGGAGCTATTTTGTGATATACATTATGAAAACTCTTTGGTTTTCTTATTTATAAAATTCCGAGATATGAATGAATAGGAAATCCTTCAGCTTTTATCATACTCTCTATAACATTTTTTGTGTATGCGAGCGTAGAACTGCTTCATTGATATTGATTTCTTGCGGTGTTTATATGTGCAGTTGTGATGCGTCACTCAGAGGAATTAAAGGGAAAAATAAAGCATGAAATGCATAACTTTATAGAAGATATAGAAAAATTTCTTCTTGTTATTTGGGTGATAATATTTTGAGCGACTATATTTCATGGAATTTTTGAGTATATCACGTTAATGGACATTGTATTTGCACTCTTTATAATTTTTATTCTCAGACCTCTTTCTTCATTTATATCTCTGATATGAGCAGAGGAAAAATTATATGAAAAATATATTATCAGTTTTTATGGTATCAGATGAATATGAAGTATATTTTATCTCTCATGGGCTTTTGTGGAAAATCCAGACTTCCCTTTTCAGGAAAGATTATTTGCAATTGTGAGTTTAGTGATTTTAATATCTATTATAGTACATTGACTTACTGCTCCGTATTTTATATGAAAAATGGAGAAACAAAAAGTATAATTATTAGAGATATATAAGATATGAGTAAAATTATTGCTTCACATAATTGAGTTCTAGACGAAGAAATTACTGTGTGAAAATGTATTGCAGAATATTGACTTACGCAAGTGGTATATAGACTTATTCACGAAAAAAAAGATCTCGTAATAAAAATTATCAGAGAAAAGGAGAGAGAAAAATTCAATCTATCTCAAACTGAAGTATGATTCTCAGAGATTGAGTTCTATGGAACATGTTTAGATGCAATATCTCGCGCTTGAGTAATTATGCCTGAAGAGTATGATGTAGTGCATTTCCAAGAGTGAGATAATTCAAAGCCATCACTTTCATTTGTCCAAACGTATCTATGAAATCAAAATGAATTTTCTGAAGATGAGCGATGAATTCATTTGCCTGATTTATGAGTTATTGCTTGATCAGAACCGAGATGAACTATGAGAGTAAGTACTTTTCAAGAATGATTCTATTTTCCTAATACTGGTCTGAGTGTTTTTGCGGATTGGGATAAATATCTCTTATCATTAAAAAATATATCAGAAAAAATAGGAATAAAAACTCAGCAGGATTTACACAGTTTTGGAAAACAAATTACTAACGCATTATAATTACTATGGCTAAAAAAATTTTTCTTGCCTCTCCTAGAGGATATTGTGCTTGAGTCGATAGGGCTATTGGAATGCTTGATGATGTTTTAACGGCCTATAAAGACGAATGACCAATTTATGTAAATCATGAGATTGTTCACAATAAATTTATAGTGAATTATTTTGAGAGAAAGTGAGTCATTTTTTCTGATGATTTAGACAGCATACCTTCAGGAAGTATTATGGTTTTTTCGGCGCACGGTGTAGCTCCGAGCTTTGTCAGAAAAGCAAAAGAAAAGTGACTGAGAACACTTGATGCAAGTTGTCCTCTGGTTATAAAGGTTCACAATGAAGCAAAGAAATTTATTTCAGAATGATATAAAATAATATATATTTGAAAAAAGACGCATCAGGAAGCAATTTGAGTTGCTGACAATGATTTAAAAAACATTTATATTGTAGGAAATAAGCAGGAAGCTGATGAACTCAGTTTTGAATCAGATCAAAAACTTGCTCTTCTCAATCAAACTACTCTGAGCGTGGATGATACAAAAGAACTTATTGCGTATGTACAGTCTATGTATCCTCAGGTAAAACTGCCAGGTTTTTCAGATATATGTTACGCAACGACTAATCGGCAAGAAGCAGTGAAAGAGCTCGTTTCCATGATTGATGCTCTTATTATTGTGTGAAGTAAAAATTCAAGTAATTCTGTAAAACTTGCTCTTATTGGAGAGAAAGCAAATCTTCCAACTATACTTATCGATTCTCCTGATGAAATCCCTGAAACATTTCTTGAAAATGTAGATAATATCGGTGTGTCGTCTTGAGCATCCGTTCCAGATTCACTCGTTCAGGATGTTATACAATATCTTGAAAAAACTTGAGCTGAATTCTCGAAAGAAATTATTACAAAAGAGGAAAAAATGATCTTCCCCTATAAAATTCATTTGAGCTCGTAGTTATGCAAGATTCACTCAGAATATATATCCAACTAGCGCGGTAAGTCACATAGCAACTGTTCCCCAAAAAGTAATTCTTGCAACAGCTTTCGGTATATGAGCTCAACCTGCTTTTGCTGAAATGGCTCACAGGAGTGCTAAAAATAAGATTGAGGCAATATAAAGAGAGTACTCCATAGTTTGTACTGGAAGAAACAATACTACAATAAAAGGCAGTATTCCTCACACAGTGAAAGATAATCCGGATGCTATAGCTGCTTGAAATGGATTTGCTTTACTCACTTCATTGATTCACAGCTCATCTCTCATGTGTGCAGCGAGTGCATCTTTATCTGTTAGTTCCTGCGCTACTAGAAGAGCAGTTTCTTTTTTGAGTCATCTTTCTTCATATATCTTTGTGAGCATCTTCAGCTCGAGTTCTGGCATTTCTTCAAGCTCTTTTTTTTCACGCTCTATATCTCCTGCTTCAATATCTGTTTGAGAACTCACAGAGACATATTCACCTGCTGCCATCGAGAGGGCTCATGCAACCAATCATGCAAGGGTTGCAAGAATTATTGGCTCACGTATATCACTAGCTGCTGCAACTCAGATTGCAAGACTTGCTGTAGAGAGAATTCCATCATTAGCACCCAAAACAGCAGCTCTAAGCCAATTACTTCTATTTATATAATGATCATCTAGGTATTCTTCGAGCTTTTCTGTTTTTTCCATATTGTTTGTATTAGAGAGTATTATCTGAATTTTATTGATTTTTCTGCATTTGTACATAGACTTCGGCACATACTTTTTTACTATATGTATCATGTACGCATTCTGGCTTTGACGAGAGTTCAAGTTATCACTGGCAGAGATTTATGCTCTTTTTCCTACATCATCGGTGCAGTACGCTGATAAAAATATTTGTATTATTGATATACAAAAAAAACAGGAAGTTCTGACAAAGGCTGCTCATATGTGAGGAACGATTAAAATTATAGAGTTATTCCCAAATTATAGAGGAAAACCTGTAGAAAATATTGTTTCTATTGCTGAACAGAGTGAGTGAAAATTTCGATTCGGACTTACCTATCTTTGAAACGAATGAGGTCTCAAGCCATATCTTATGCAGACGAAGAAACTCTTTAAAGAATATGGCATTTCTGGAAGATTTATTAATAAGAATTTTAAGAATTTAACGAGCGCTCAAATTATTTGAGAGAATTTGGTCGAAAGAAATGCAGATTTTACCATTATTTCTGCTGGAGATATGGAATATTTTGGGAAGACGATTTGGATACAGGATATTGAAAACTATTCAAAGAGAGATTATGGGAAAACTCGTGATATGGTTGTTGGGATGCTTCCACCAAAGCTTGCCCAAATGATGATACACATCTCTGAATGAAAATCTATATATGATCCATTTTGTGGTCTGTGAACTGTCCTCATAGAATCAATTCTCATGCAAAATACGAACTGTTATGGGAGTGATATTTCAGCAGAAAATATTGAGAAAACGAAAGAAAATATTTCTTACGCACGAAAAAACTTTAAAAACTCAGTAAAGACTGCAGAGGCCCAAGTACTCGATGCAAGAGGTATTTCTAGTAGTCCTTTTCTTAAAAAATCAGATGCCATAGTAACTGAGTGATATCTAGGACAAGTATTTCAAAAATACTCTGTAACAGAGAAAAAAATTGAGGAAGAAAAAGTAAAACTTCTTGAAATTTATACTAAGTTTTTTGAAGGTCTTTCAAGAGCAAATTATAAAGGAACTCTAGTTATTTGTTTTCCATTTTGGGAAGTAAGAGGAAAGTATGTCTATTTTTCTGAAATCTATGATTTGATAAAAAAACATGCAAAAAATCTTCCACTTCTCCCGTCTCTTGAGGATATAAAGCATACTCGCTCATGAAGTCTCTTATATAAACGTCCTGATCAAATAGTTGGACGAGAGATATTTAAGTTGAAAATTAAGAAATAGTAGTGTAATATATTTATGTTATTATTAATATATTATAATGCTAAATAGCAATCTAGAGAGAGAAGTTATATGAGATGATATTTATGTCGATAAAAAAACGGGTGATATTATTACACCTTTAGATTTAAGTGGTTTGTCTTGAACATTTTCAGATGCTGAAATTCAGTCCATAACTAATATGTATGCTTCACTACCAGAAAATGAATCAGAAGCTTTATTACTGATAAATGAAATATTCCAGGAGGCTATTTCTTTTCTTCAGGAAGAGTTATTATATGAAGATAAAGAATTTTGAAACGTACTAAAACTGAATTTTCGATCTTTACAGGATTTTTATGATTTTATTCGAGCAACAAAAAATAAGAAGTGAAGAATAAAATGTAGTATCTTAAAGCATATGCTGTGCATCTATGATAGTTATTGAAAATATAATCCTAGAATACAAGAAATCACAGATAAAACTTCAAGAGTAGTAGATACTAAACTAAAAAATTGATCAATTCAAGTGATTGAAGAATCAGAAGATTGAGATTTTTTAAGGTGAGTAGTTGTACTCAATAATAAACCTGTCTTTTTCAATATGATACGCAGATTGAAGTCAGAGAGATCAAGAGTAATGAAAGAAATGAACGATCCGAAATATCATAGTATCGAAAGACTTTGAGATAACTACTGAGTTACATTTGAACTAGATGACCCAACGAATATACCTATTTTTACAAATTATGTTGCTGATGCTTCGTTTAAAAAGAAAGTTTATGATATTAAGTTAAGAACTTCTATTACAAAAGAGGAAATATATACTCACCCATGATTATCTGATGAGTTTAGAAAAAAATGGCTAGAAGCTGAAAACATGAAAAAACCTGAAACTCCTGATGATCTAGATGATGTAAGAGTCGTTACACCTATGTATAAAGATGATGAGATAAATAATATGAGTGTAGAATACAGAATTGTAGCTCGGAAAAATAAAAATGAAAACTGACTTACAATGCATGACGTAATGTGATATTTTAAGAAAATCAAAAATAGAATTCGTTCTGAAACGTATATAAATCCAGAATATATAGAAAGAATATCACGAGCATTGATATGAGACTTAGAATCTTTACTAGAGAAAAATAAGTTAAGAATGGATAATGATGTTAATGTATATAAGTTTGAGCTTTTTAGAGATTTAAAAGAGCATTGATTTATTCCCTCTTCTCACAGGCTTAATTTAAAGGATACAAAAGAAAAAATGGATGAATTACTCGTATCATGAATTATATGATATTATAAGTCTCTGCTTACACCAGTGAAAATCAATTGAGTCTGAAAAACGAGATATACTTTAAAAAGAAATTTAAAACTTTCTCAAGAATTTGATATATTTTTTGATTCTTTGAGTCCTATGAATGCATAAGTTTCTTCCACTCTTCAATTCATCAAATCAAATCATAGACCTCATCAAAGCCTAACTGGGTCATAATATCTCCAACTTGTCTACTTCTATTTCCATGATAGCAATATATAAGATACTTCCCTTCTTTGGGAAGTTTTTTTATTGCATCTAAGGCTTCTTGTTTATAGACATCTATATGCTCTTGACTCTCAGAAATAACTCAGAATATCATTTGTTCTTGGGCTGTTCTGGTATCTAAAAGTATGAATTTTCCTGTATCTAATTTTTCTTTAAATTCTGGTGCGTTTAATCTTTTAAGCATATTTTCATTTTAGAACATATTTATCAAGCTCTGTTATTTCTATTTGTACTATATCTCATATTTTATATTTGAAATCTCTTGGGAAAAATACTTCTTTGAAATTGCGAGTTCTTCCAAAATACGAATCGTCTTTTTCTCCTGAAATGAGTACTTGCTCAGTTCTTCCAAGCATTAACGTATTTCTATTTTGTACACTTTCTAGGAGGAGATTGTTGAGAATATGCCACCTCTCTGCTTTGATATGATCTGGAACATCATCTGGCATTACTTTTGATGCTATAGTATTTGGTCGTACTGAGTAGCGAGCAGTAAACGAATTATCAAACTGACACTCTTTGAAAGCATTGATAGTTTCTTCAAACATTTCATCTGTCTCTCATGAAAAACCAACGATGATGTCTGTTGATATAGAAAAAAGTGAATCTTTCTTTCTAAGATAGTGAACCATGTCTCTGAAGTCTTCGTAGCTATGTCTTCGGTTCATCTTTTTCAGCATTGCATTACTTCATGATTGCAAAGCAAAATGGAGGTAATTACAAGTACCTGCTAGATCAAAATGTGAATCGAGAATATCTCTCGTCATATCGTGCGGATTGCTCGAGGTGAACCTAATTCTATCAAGTCCAGGAATAGAATCTATATCTTCTAAGAGCGTTCGAAATGGAGAGGTGAAGCTCAGTTTTGGAAGAAGATTTTCAAAATCATACCAATCTTGTATCCTAAAAACTCTCTTGTTGTCTTCCCTAATATTTCTATTCCATGGAGCATGGAAGACACAAATTTTTCAAAGAAAATTGTGTTTATATGCCTCAATATGATGTGGACCATCATCAATAACTATATCAAGATTATACTTGTTTGCTGCAATATATTTATTATCGTGTCATAGGTCTTTTATGAAAATAATTTCTTCAAAGAAATTATTTCAAAAATATTTCTCCAGAATGATTTCAGTATTTTCTCTTGCAGTAATAACTCGTGATGTAATAACATATAATTGATGACCTTGTGATTTGAGCTGCTTTAAAACCTCAATTCATCCAGTATGTGGTTGAAGTTTTGTGGCATTTTCTGTCTCAAAGATATGATATTCATTCATTAATTCTTTAATTCCTCCACAATCAAAAGTATCAATATCATGCATTTGAACTATATCGTGAAATTTTTGATTATATCTTTCTAGTAATTCTTCTCAGAGTACGACAAAAAGAGTATCATCTAAATCGACTCAAATCTTAAGATGAGTATTATCATTATTCCATTTTGACTTTTCTGTGTTCCAGAGTTTTAGATTTTTTTGTTTCCCATATGAATTTACATTTTGTCATAGGAGTGTAATCTCTTTTGCACCATTTTTTACTGCATTTTCGCACTCCAGAAGTATCTCATCACTGCTTCGTGATATTTCCCCTCCTCTGGTATACGGAACGATACAAAAGCTGCAATAGTTATCACATCCTGTTTGGATAATGACAGATGCTGAAAATGGATTTTCTCTCTGTTGCACTTGCTTGAGATAATCATCGTATTTATCTTCTTGGCCTATTTTTTTTCCATAAATTTGAGAGAGTATATGAGGGACGTACTTTGATTCTTCGATGCGAAATACAAAGTCGAGCTGGTTACTTCTTGGAAAGAGTTTATCTTCAGAATTAAATATTTCTTCTTTTGCATCTAAATAATCTATTTTTTTTGCAGTTTTTCGTTTTTTATTGTTATCTTGTAATTCCTCTGGTATATAGCGTTTTGCCATTCATGTTTTTCTCACCATGCAGCCAGTAATTCCTGTGAGAATTTTACCTTTTCCAGTAGTCTCTCGCTGCATATTCTCTTTCTCAATATCCCGAAGCATCCCAAAAACTCTATCTTCTCACTTTTGTCTGACACTACAGGTATTAAATATGACGAGGTCCGCGTCTCTAATGTCTCAGGCACGAAAAAAACCAGACTGTAGCAGTACCATATGTACTTTTTCACTATCAGCCTGATTCATCTGGCAGCCAAATGTTTGTATGAAATATTTTTTATGCATAAGTGTTTCTCTATTACGAATGGATTTTACTTATAAATATTTTTTGTAAAGAAAAAAAGAGCTTAATAGAGCTCTTTTTTCTTCTTACAAGTCGAGTGCTTGTTTGAGTTGATTATCGATTTTGAGTTTTGTCCATTTTTCTAAATCATATGGAACAACGATATCTGGTGTTATTCCCACTCACTCTATGGTAGTTCTTGTTTTCCCAGTGAACCATTTTGCTGTAGTGAGCTTGAGTGTCGAACCATCATAGTAGTTTTTCAATGTTTGAACAGATCATTTTCCGAAACTCTGTTCTCAAATAATAGTTGTATTTGGGAAGTAGTCTTTAATAGTTCCAGTAAAAATTTCGCTCGCACTCGCACTTCCTCCATTTTGGAGAATCACAACTTCATACTTATTTAAATCAAGTATCTCATCCATTTTTGAAGTATAATCAAGCTGTGTCCCTGAATATTTCACGTGAGTTGTTATTTCTCAAACTGGGAGAAGATAGTCGAGGATATTGGAGACTTTTCAGAGATATCCACCTGGATTATTTCGCACATCAAAAATTATTTTTCGTACTGATAAATCTTCTGCAATTTTTTTAATTTCGTTTTTAAACTGAGAATCTACTTTGTCTCAAAAACTCTTTATTTCTACATAGGCTGTATTTCTATCAGGTTTTGAGAATTCTACATCTTTAATGACAATTTTGTCTCTTGTTACAATAAATTCAAGTGGTTCTTTCTCTCATTCTCTTTGAATAGAAAGTTTTACGGTAGTTCCAGCTGGTCCTTTTATCCATGAAACAACTTCATTCACTGGGTTTTCTGCAGTCACTTCTTTTCCATCTACACTGAGCACTCTATCACCTCACTTTAAGCCAGCATTTTCTGCAGGAGATCATGATATTGGAGAAACTATGATAAGTTCTCATGGGGTAGGCATTTCTATATATGCTCCTATTCATTCAAATTCACCTTCGAGTGCTGATATAAATTCGCTGCTTTCTACTGGTGGGAAATAACTTGTGTATTTATCTCAAACTGCATCTGTCATTCATTTGATAGCTCATGAAATCAGCTCTTCATCACTTAAGCTATTTCCATTATAGTAGTCTTTTTTTATTGTATTGTATACATCTTCGAGTATTTTCCCCTGTTTTCAGAGAGTATTTGTACTTCATCCTAATCCAGATGTGATAGTAATAGTTTTGTTTTTTCTTTGATCTAGTATTTCCTGTACAGCTGAGAGATCTCTATAATACATCTCTTGAGTATCTGTAACACTTTGGTTCTCATCCCCCGTGAGTCCTATTCAAAGAATTTGAGTTGAAAGTTTATTAAATCATGAAACAGTCATAATACTTTCAGGATTTATGCTTACGGGAGCATTTTTTATTAGGTCTTTGTATATGAGAATTTGCAGCGCATCTTCGAGGCGTCCTCATTTCACTACTCATTTATAATCCAGTGAAATATATTGGTAAGAATCTGGAACTTCGTCTTTAAATTGATTTCAAAAAAAGATAAAACTTTGATATACATTTAATTTTGTTTCATTGTCTGCTCAGGCTGTTTGAAAAACAGAAAATAACAAAAAGACTGAGAGCAACAATTGTGTTTTTAATTTCATAATGATATGGTTAAATAAGTGTTGTAATTGTAAGTAATATACCTAAAAGTAAAATGAATTTCTATGGGAAAGTATTGATATAGTGATACTTTATTGTGTAGGGATATCTATAGCTGTTCATCCGGTAATAAGTTCAAGTCATCAAAATGGATAGAGAACTCATAGAAAAATCATGAATAAGCCAATGAGAATCATAATGAGATAGGTCCCACCACTCCCAATATATTTCTCAGCCCATGCAAAATTTCAAGTCCATGACTTTACATTTCTTCTGTATTTTATGAGATAAAAACCTCATGCCATGAGAAGAATAGAATAAAATATATCTACAGCTACTTCCATAATATTTAATTAGAAAAATATATATCTAAAAACTCTTTTACCTTAGGATTTTCTCTTATTTCCTCAAGATTCATACTACTATTAGGATTTTTAAAACTTGGGACTTTATCCAGTATTGCAGGAAGAGAAATAGCAAAAAAATAGTAGAAATATCATAGAATAAATAATCGATATCACCACTTGAAATAAAATGCTATTTTATCCTTTTTCTCATTTTTTTTCAGAGTTTCGTAGATGTAATCGAGCTTTTGTTCGCTTGAAATTTCGCTATCCATATGTATATAATTACTTACATTGTTTCCAGTTTTTTCATTCTCAACCGTCTACTTTGAGTGTGATGGGTGCTCATTGTAAAATATTTTCCATAATCTCTGGAATTTTTTTCTTGAGAATCTCTTTTTCTTCTGGAACAATATTAAAAATAAGTTCATCATGTACTTGCAAGAGCATAGTACTTTTATAATTTCATTCACGAAGCATATGTGCAATACGTATCATAGCGATTTTAATAATATCAGCACTACTTCCCTGTATTGGCATATTGATGGCTTCTCTTTCGGCTCATGATGCTATCATCTTATTTCTGTCATTTATTGCGGGAATATACCTGCGTCTTCAAAAGAGCGTTTCCACATAGCTATTTTTTTTACACTCTAGAATTGTGGCATCAAAGAATTTTCGCACATTTGGATAGAGCTCGTAAAATGCATCTATATAATTTTTTGCATCTTTTTGTGAAATATTAATCATTTTTGAAAGACCAAAAGGACTAATCCCATAGATGACTCAGAAGTTTACAGCTTTTGCGAACTTTCTCTGTGTTGAATTAATCTCAGGAGTCCCAAAAATAAATTCTCACGTTACTTGGTGAATATCTCTTCCTTCTTTAAATGCTTTGAGTAAGTTTTCATCCTGACTCATAATTGCTAAAAGACGTACTTCTACCTGTGAGTAGTCAAAAGCCATGAGTATATCATCTGGATGATCAGGAATAAATGCAGCTCGTATTTCCCCAGCGACATCATCTCATGTTGGGATATTTTGGAGATTTGGATTCGTACTTGAGAGACGACCAGTAGAAGCAACAGTCTGATTATAGCTCGTATGAATTCGATCCTCATCGCTCGCTACTTCAAGTAATCCATCAACATAGGTTGAGAGAAGTTTGCTGTAATGACGGTATTCTACTATCTTACTTGCGATAGGATAAGTTTTTGCAAGTCATTCAAGCACTTCAGAATTTACAGAAAAACCAGTTTTTGTTTTTTTTGCAGTAGGATATCAGAGTTTTTCAAAAAGTATTTCTCCAACTTGTTTCGGAGATTTTATATTAAATTCTTCTCCAGCTAACTGATGGATTTCTTTTTCAAGCTCTCCTATAGCAGATTCTAACTGAGTTCAAATTCCTTTAAGGTGATCTCTATTAATCTTTATACCTTTCATTTCCATTCATGATAAGACCTGCATGAGAGGAAGCTCAATGTCTCTCAGCACAGTACTTTTTTGTATATAAGGATTTTCTTGCTGTTGGTCATACAGACGCTTTGTTATATATACGTCTTCTCCTGAATATATGGCAGCCTTGTGTATATCAACTTCGCTGAAATTGAGTTTTTTCTTTTCAGTCACCTCACTATAAGAAATCATCTCATAGCGAAATAGTCGCTCTGCAAGCGTATCGAGTCAGAGTCCTCTTTGTCCTGGATTCTTTATATATTCAGCAAGCATTGTATCATAAAATTGAGCCATGATTGTATTTGGAATTATTGGGATAAGTATATAGAAATATTTATGAAAAAAAAGCTTGAGTTTCAGAACTTATTTTATATAGTTCGTTGACATATTATAAATATATACTATATATGAACATTAATATAAGTCCAAATAGTACGCAACAAGAAATATATAAAAAACTTGAAAAATTTTTTCGGTTTTCAATACTTTACCCTGATTTTCCAGAAATTCCAGATTCAATCAGAGATGACTCTGGTAAATTAAAAGATGGCTACTCAGTATATAAAAAATGACAAAATTATTTTTTGATTGATGATAATAAGTCTGAGTATGTCGAAACTTTAGAAGATATATCTTGATTAAAAATAGTATTTCATTTTACTCATTATGAATTAGAATCACTTCATTATGGTGAAATAATTTCAATGAGAATTTCAGAATCCTTAGAAGAAAGTGATGAAATTCTTAGATATAACCAAGCTTTAGAGCGAGCTATGTCAAATGATGATTTTTCTGGTTTTGATACGATGCTTGCAGAAAAATTGTGGGAACTCTATTGTTATTCACGAGATACCATGTTCTGATTTCTTGAAAAAATAAATCTAGAAAAGGTATGAGATTATTTTGTTGTATTGAGTACAGATATTAGTTTTACTGAAGAAGAACTTCAAATCATAGCAAAAAAAACGAGCTAGTTTATTTTTATTAATGTATTATATTATTTATGTTGTCCTGAGACCATTTTGAGAAAATAGAGAGATGAGTAGATTCTTGTACTGTAGCAATTATTAGTTATATGACTTGAATAGATTATTGAGAATTTGCACTTTCAGATGTGATTCGTTACTACAAGCATACGCTACTAGAAAAAATAAAAAAGAACTAACTTTAGTTAGTTCTTTTTTGTATGATTGAATGCATTAGAGAATTCCGTCAAAACCTCTTGAGTAGTCAAAGATATCTTGTCCACCAAAGAATCTCTTAAGCTCAACTTCTGCAGTTTCAGCTGAATCTGATGCGTGAATAATGTTTCCATCAATAGTGAGACCAAGATCACCTCTGATTGAACCAGGAAGCGCTTCTTGTGGGTTTGTTGCACCAGTAAGAAGTCTTACAGTAGCAATTGCATTGCTTCCAGAAACAGCAAGAGCTACAACTGGAGTTCTCATCATGTAACTTTTAATACTTGGGAAAAATGGTTTATCAGCAAGAAAGCTATAATGTTCTGTTACGATTTCATCACTGAGCTCCATCATTTTAAGACCGTTAATTTTAAGTCCTTTTGATTCGAGTCTCGCGATTACTTGTCCGATAAGTCCTCTTTCAACTGTATCTGGTTTTAAAAGTATAAGTGTTGTTTCCATAGTTGTGTATGGTTAAAAAAATATTTCGCGAGGATTATACACGAAAAAAGAGAAAAACAAGTTTTTTGTTTTTCTCTTTACTGAGATTTTAATCCATTATAAAATCTTCTTTTTGGGATTTTGCTTGATTGTATCTAACTCATTTGAGCTGCTTTGCTAAATGTGTTCTCATTTCTGATTCTATTTCATCTTTCAGGTGAGGAAATCTCTTTATGACTCATCTTTTTTCTTTGTACTTCATTTTATCCATATCAAGATCAGTTCTCACAATAAGGGTTTCAAACGCTTTGTCAGCACACTCACGAGAACAGAATCATGCATGGTCTAAATACTCTTGCCTATCTGCGATAATTCTTGCGTTACAGCTTGATAGTCTACAGTTTTCACAATTATCAGTCTTTTTTCCAGAGTAGAGACAGCTTCAGATGGTTGTATGAGTTTTCTCATCTCAGACAAACTGCGAAACTCTATCATCAAATACATAGAGATTTCACTCCCAATTTCCATCATTGTACGTATTGATATATTTCACGACTCCACCATCTAATTGATAGGTGTTTTTGAGTCCTGCTCTTTGGAGCATTACGGTTGATTTTTCGCATCTGATTCAACCAGTACAGTATGATATTATCTTTTTATCTCAAAACTCCTTTTTGTATTCTTCAATCTTATCCTCTAATTGCTTAAATGTAAGCGTATCTGCTGGAATTGCGTTTTTGAAGTGACCAAGTTGATACTCATGATTGTTTCTCATATCTAGTACGATGTAATCATCAATATTTCCATGGTCTAGAAGCTGCTTGAATTCTTCGATTTTCATTCTATTTCCAGCAGCTTCTATTTCCTGCTTGGTATATTTTTTTCCAAGTGAAACAATTTCTTCACGCACTTTTACTTGCATGCGTGGGAATTTATGACCGTCTACAGGTGAAGATTTCTCATCAAGATCTTGAATATCTTTCCATAAAGGATGGTTACTTAAATAGAGTTTATATGCTTTGATTTGACCTTGGTTTCCAGTAACTGTACTAGAGATTCCCTCAGTTCAGATATATACTCTCCCCTTCATTCCGATATCTTTGGTAAACATAAGGTGGTCAAGACACTCAGATTCTGGATCTGCAACATCGACGAACTTATAAAAGGTCAAAAGTGTAAAACTCTCTTCGTATTTCATAATAAAAGTATGTTAGTGAGCTTGCCTGGCTCATATATAATATTTTCGTTGTAGGAAAATCTGGCTGATTGGATTATAGTAATATATTCAAAAATTCAAGAAAAATATGACTTGTACAAAATATTAGCTTTTTTCTAGCAAAGTTATATATTTTTGCCAATACAAAATTTTTTTATTGTGTAATTATATTTATGAAAATACTCTTTCTTTCTTGGAAAATACTCTTTATTATTTGAGTTCTCGCCTACGGTGTATATTTTGAGTTTATTGGATGAAATGCAATCCAGTATTGGGCAAGATATAATTATGTAAATGGAGAATTATATCTCTCATTTTTTCATGCAGCATTAGCATATTTTTTGATGATAACATCATTTTGATTTTTAAGAATTTCTCTAGAAAAAACACTTAAGAAATTTCTGATTCTTATGACTTTGTGACATAAAAAAGAGTTTCCAATTATCTTAAATTTTTCTCTGCACTTCTTTACGCTGATAAAATACCTTGGTTCCCTTCTGATAGCCAGCTATCTCGTAAAAGAAAATTATATTTCCAGAGATTGGCTGCGTAATACTCAGGTAATTGTTGCGACAATTATTCTTGTTTATTTTCTCAGTGGGATTGTAAAAATATTACTTGAAAGAAAATTTCAAACACTCTCGAGTCAAAAATCCTCAAGCGCTTCTGTTCTCAAATTTTGAAATAAAATTATTTTTATAATTTTTTGGATTATAGCAATATGATATATTCTGTGAAGCTTTTGATACAATATTAATGCGCTCCTTGCTTGAGCATGAATCTGAGGACTTGCCGTAGCACTTGCAGCACAAAAAAGTATCACAAATATATTTTGAGCGGTAACTATTATTCTCAATAAACCATTTCAGATTTGAGATTATGTGAATATTAACTGACAAGAAGGAACAGTAAAAGATATAGGCTTATCCTATGTCACGCTTATTGATCGCATGTGACATCAAGTTATGATGCCAAATGAAAATATTATCACGAGTTCTATTGCAAATTTCTCTGTAAGAGAGTCTCGAAGAGTTGATTTTATTATATGAGTTGTGTATTCTACAACTTTAGAAAAAGTAAAAGTATGAGTTTCAACTATCGAAAATCTTCTAAAAAGCTATCATGAAGCAGGAAGTATCAGTGATGATATCAGAGTGAGTTTTGATATGTTTAATGCTTTTTCACTTGATATAAAAGTAACGTATTTTTCCCTTTGCCCTACTCTTATAGATTTTACGGCTCAAAAGCAGGAAATAAATCTCAAAATCAAAGAGCTCTTTGAGTTAGAATGACTTGCAATGGCATTTCCTACCTCTGAAATGATTATTAAAAATGAGACTCCTGCATGAGTGAAGAATCTCAAAAAATAATCTACTCATCATCAGTATCTTCATCTTCGGGTGAAGATTTTTTTCGAAGTTTTTTTTCTTCGTTCCAACCTTTAAAAAATTGTAGTATGACTTCTCTATAGAGCCATCAAGAAAATGCAATAATCAGCAAGAATAGTGATTTGTAAAAGACAAGAAATGCCAAAAGAAGAAATATTCCCCACGGAAGTTTTTTAAAGATTTGATAGAGTCAACTTGATTCTAAGAAATCAAAGACCCTTTGCCATCTACTACTTTCTGAGAGTATACTGGTATCAGCGAGGTATGCGAGTATTCCTATGAGAAATATAGGCAATAATAATCAAAGTAGAATTTGTGAAATACTTTTTTCTCTCGTAACAAATACAAGTCTTGGGTTGAGCATAAAGAATATACCTAGAATTGGGACGAGTAATAGGAGGCATGTAAGAACTCCTGTTGCATTATTTGAGAGAAAGCTCTGATACCCATCGTATAGTGCAGGAGAGAGCATGAGGGTCATCTCAACTTGCCCAGCGACAACAAGGTACATCAGAAATCATATAATCAGCCCAAGAAAGAGTTTATAGAGAGAATCACTTCAAGTCATATAGGCTCAAGCTCAAGCTGCAGCTCATAGGATGAGTAAGATGATGTCGAGGATTCCCATATATTATTTTTTACCGAAACATATTACATATTCTTCAAAACTTCTATCGCGGCAAGCAAGTGGTTTGAACTCTGTGAATTTTTCATATCTTTTTTGGATTTCTACTGTCAAATCTCTGAAGTCTTCCCCCTTGAATACCTTAAGTAATAAGTTTCCTCATGGAAGCAAAAATTCATCAGCAAATTCTAGTATTGCGATATTGAGCTCGACACTTGCGTATTGATCGATATCCTTTCTTCCTGTGGTATTTGGCGCAATATCACTGGTGATAAGATGAAACTGTTTATTTTCACCGATGAGTTCATTGATTTTCGGTCTGAGCGTCTCAAATTCAAAGATATCATGAACCAGTGTATTGATATTACTTTGAGAGTATTTATCGATTGGCTTGAGATCTATTCATACAATATTTCCAGTATCTTTGATGATTCTTTTTATATACTGGATAAAGCTTCCTGGTGCAGCTCAGATATCACATACATCCATTCCTTCTTCGATAAGCTCAAATGCTTCTTGTATTTCTTTGAGTTTATAGACACTTCGAGCCCTGTATCACTCAAGTTTGGCTTTTTTAAAATACATATCATGCATTTGATATGGTGCTGGCTTCTTTTTTCGAGTATTTTGCTTCTTATTTTGATGCCCACTTCCCTGTTTCTTTTTATGAGAAGATTTTACGGCTTGGTGTTTTTTTTGCATTTGCATGGACTAATGAATATTGCTCTATAATATAAAAAAAAGAGCTTCTCACAAGCTCTTTCTTTAGAAAAGATAAATATCTCATAACAAATACAATCATAGTCAGAGCATCAGTATTCAAACGGCAAGATGAATTTCCTGTTTATACATTTCTCTATATTCTTTCAAGGTAGCGATATCTGATGTTCCCAAACTAATTAAAACCGTGATAACAAGAAAAGGAGTGATAAATATCAAATTATAAATCAGTAAGTATACATATCACATCAGATTTATACTCGCACTTTCACTTGCAAGATATGAGAGAATGGTGAGATATGGTCCTCAAGTACATGGGAGTAAGAAGAGACTAATCAAAATTCAGATGATAAATGCTCAAGCTGGTGAATGTATTTTCTTAATCCACTGTCTGGAAGAAATTTTGAATTTCTCGGGCATCTCCATGGTAAAATATTTTCAAAACCAGAGATAATCCTTTATATTCGCAAGTCAGATGATGATAGCAAGTATTGCAGCTCAGAGTTGTAAATACTTAGCTTGATCTGCATATGCAAATGCTTGGTAAAGTCCTATTCACATCAAGTAGTAGCTCAGAAAAATTGAGAGTGAAAATGAGAGTCAGGTGAGCAGTACTTTTTTATGCGATCAAGTTTGTGAGAGAATACTTCAGAGTATGACAAAAAGGATGGCAAAAGCGCATGGATTTATACTGTCTGCAAGCGCAGCTGGCAAAAGTATCAATAAAAATTCTAGGTCCATATCAAAAAATGTTAGCAGACAATTATACCACTATTGCAAAGTATTTAAAAACGCAAGAGCATTCATCAAATCGAGTTCTGAAGTTACTTCGTTTGCATACTGGATATATTGTATGACGTTATTTTCATCCACAATCATAATTGAGCGAGTAAGCAGTGAGTAATCTGTAAGTAAGAGTCCATTCTGCGTACCAAACTCTCTTGTTCTTGCATCACTCAAAACTTCTAGATTATTGATACTATTTGCTGCACAAAACCTCTGGAGTGCAAATGGAGTATCATTTGAGATAACAATAAAGCTTATATTAGGAAATTCGCTCGCTGCAAATTCGAGTTGTTTTGTTTGCATCGTACAAACAGGAGTATCAAGAGAAGGAACAGTCTCTATGAGTTTATATCCAGAAAAATCTGAAAGTGAAGTCGTGCTGACTTGGTCAAAATAATCAGCTCTTGTATCAAGGATAACATCAGAGAGTGTGTCTCACACTCTGAGTTTTTCTCATGAAATTTCTGCTTTTTCACCATTTACTGTTATCTCTCCTGAGTTATCAATTTCAGTATACTCTGTAGGTATCTCAAATGACATCTCATGTCCCTGCTCTGCTACTTTATCTGTACAAGCACTGAGAAGTAAGAGTGCTCCAAGTGCGAGAATTGCTTTATTCATAGGTGTTTCCTGTGTTTGTTATAGAAAATTATTGGATGCTTGATGAAACAGTACCTTCTGTTTCAACTGATATATCTGGAGAAATTTCAAGTGTTCCTGATGCATTTGTTTCATCTGAGTTAGCTCCATCATCTTCTTGCATTGTTTGTGTCTCTTCGGTTTGCTGAGTATCTTGCTGCAATTGAGTTTCTTGAGTTTGTGTTTCTTGAGTGGTAGGAGTAGATTGTCCGAGTCTTGAAGTCATGAGCTCAAGAGCTGGTCGCACTCCAACTGCAATTTTCCCAGTTACAGTGTCATACACAAATGGAACCCCTGATTCATCTGTTCCAAGCTCATCAATGAGGTCAAGAAACATTTGTCTATTTTCTTGATTTGCATACACCTCTCTTTTTTCAATAGAGATTTTTGAGTAGAGGTCTCTTTCTTCTGCGATTCTATTGAGTTCTTGACAGTGAGGACATGTGCCACCAAAGAAATATCTATATTCTGCATCTGGATTGATAATGTCTACTGGCTGAGAAGCTCCTCCACAAGAAACAAGAAATACAGTTGCAGTAAGCAGGAGAAATAATTTTTTCATAATAAATGTTTACTAAATAATATAGGCAATTCTAAAATAATTACTTAAAAGTATCTTAATGTTGATGTCCATGGAAATCAAGCATATCTCTGAATAAAACAATAATTCCGTTTTCATTTGTCCCTCCACAACTTCCAGGATCATATTTACTATTGTATTCTCCTGCATTGTCTGAAACTGAATCACTCAGCTCTGTGAGCTCTTCTTGCGTATAGTCTCCATATGCAATCAAGAGTCTATCCTCTGAGGAAATAAGCCTGTTGTAAGGGTTATTTATTTCTTTCCCATTGAGAACATAATAAATTTTATTTTCCTGGTCTACGCTATATTCTTCTCAGGTATCAGTTATAATTCTCTCAGAAGAAAAATAGTAATTATTATTTGCGAAAAAATGTCCCCACGCAGCTCACTCACTATGAATATGAATGGTATCTCCATTGTTTTCATGTAGATGCACTCTATCTTTTGGCATTTTTTCTCCAGAGAGACTACATCCAGCTACGTCCTCCATATACTTGTCATCAGAAAAATCTACTCCTTCTCCATCTATGTACATCGCAAAGTTAGCATGATAATGTGGAGGAAGAAATAAAAGTCCAGAATATATATATCAAAAAGCATAGCCTCCAAGAACCATGACGATAAATAGGAGCATAAAAAATATCTTTTTCATTGAAGCAGGAATTAAAAGTTAGAACAAATGCATTGTATAGGAAATAAAAAAACAGTGAAGTTAATTTCACTGTTTTTTTATTAAATTTTAACGGAAGAGTCATTTTTTTACAGGTTCTTTTGGTTTTACGAGTACACATCCTGTGAACTCTTTTCCATATATTCCTTGAAGTGCGAGGTAGAGTCCAATAGAAAATATCGCAACTCAACTCATAAATGGTGGACTCGTAACAACTTGGTTAAAGTACATCATGAGAAGACCAATAATCATAATTTCAGCCTTTAGTATAAATGCAAAATATCTCATAGGTATTTTTTATAAAAGTAATGCATCTATACTATACAGAAATAGTATGAATACTGTAATAATAATTTACTCAATCTCTGCAATTATCTCATTTCTTCGTAGAAATGGAAAACTTAGTGGAGGATTGTATTGAGCAGAATTCATATTTCCTATGATTTTTATTCCATCTTTTTCTAATAGTTCTCTAAGTTCTTGTTTTTTTGCTTCTACTACTGTTTCACTTGCCCACCCAGAATATGTAAGTACAGCTGCTTTATGAGCTGGTTTTTCACGAAGCTTTACTTTGTCATTATCAGGAATTGGGAGTGTATTGATAGTTGATGAGCTTGGAAGTATAAACTGAATAGTATGTGTTTCTTCTCAAGTTTTAATATCATTGACAGGTGCTGTCATAGCTATTTTTTCTCATGAAGTTTTAATATCATTGACAGGTGCCGTCATTGATATATTTCTCCCAGAATTATTTCATCAAAATATATATCATGCGAGCAATGAAAATCATTTTCTTGTGGCTTTTTCTTGTGTCCCATTGACCTCAACTTCTGCTACAATATATTTTGCATACTCTCGTATTTCATAGCCATTTTTTTGTTGCCGCACACTGTACTTCGGTTTTTCAATTCCTCTGACTGCTAAAACGGTTCCAATCATCCAAATAGCAATCGAGATGAGAATAATAATAAAAAGTACAATTAGGGCCTTCATAATGTGTGTATCTTAATTTAATAAATATTACAAAATAAGTATACACAAAAAATGAATCCAAAGTGTAAGAAAATCACGATGAATTCATAGAATATTTTTAGGTCTTTTTTATTGATTTGGAATGAGAGGAATATCCATCATAAATTCTTTTTTTCCGATTTCAAATCCATGCATTCTACAGATGTTGTAAGCTGTTACTGCGTGAAAATGAAAGTTTGGAAGGTAAAATCCAATCATGTATCCAGCTCCAGTAAAGTGCATTCCTGGGAAATACGGTAACTCAATCTGTCTTGCATCACTTCCGATAAAATCTTCGTGATTAAAAGTATTGATATAGTTTATCGTTTTCTCTATTCTTGTGAGTAGCTCATCAAGGGTTGTTTCATTGTCCTCAAATACGGGAGCATCTGTCCCAGTTAATCGTGATACACATCCCTTTGCATTGTCTGTTGCGACTTGAATCTGTTTTCCAAAGGCAAACATATCTTCTGCGAGCCTCATATTCATCACTTCTTCATCGCTCATAGATTTCTTCTTTGCTTGCTTTTGTATTTCTTTCACAAAACCGTCAAGGGCTCTGAGTCTTGTACTTGTGTGTGTCACTGCTATATCGTAGAACATATTTTTTTAAGTTAGTAATAAATAGTTTTCATATCTTGATCACTGATTAAATGATAAGCAAATACAAAGAATATTAAAATAATAATTATTTACTTTTTTAAAATATAATTACAATAAATATATAATATTAATTGTCAATTATGTGAAATAATAAAAATGTGTTTGTATGTGTCTGACTTCCCTGCTCTGGAAAATGAACACAATCGAGAATCCTTGCTGAATCCCTCGAAGCTGGGAGAATAGAATCATGAGCGAGACTTGATATGATTCTCATAGGTGAGATACATCCAGAACTCAGTGATCTTGCACAAAGAGTAAGAAACACCCCTAACACTATCAATCAAACAGAATCAGAGCTTATCGAAAGAGCAAAACTGGGATGAGAATACTCAGAAGACTCAGATGTATTGATTTTAGACTGATTCTGAAGAAGGCTCAATACCTATGAGTTACTCTGTGATATATTTGGAAAAGAGTTTCTCACGTTTATGCATTTTCATATTACTGCAAAGACTATGTACAAGAGAGCTCAAACGAGATGGATAGACCCACAAACTAGACAAAGCTACACTCTCTCATGACCCTCAGAAGCAAATCAGCTCTGATTTGTACAGCGAGAATCTGACCAGCCAGAAATACTCTGATACAGGCTCAGATGATTTAAAAATAGAACTCTTCCTGTTCTTGAAGCTCATAGAGAATCCTGAGGAAGAGTGATTGAGGTCAATGCTGGACATCCAACTATCGAGGCTGTAACTATTGATATGATGGCGAAACTCAGGAAGGTTTTTCCTGAGATGTTTAGCGTCTAGTAGTTCTTTTTAGAGCTACTACTAAATGCCATAATATAATTCAGTATAAAATTTTATAACTTGCGAAACTAATTAATTCTAATCAGTTAAAATTATTTACATTATTAATTAAATCTTTGAATCAATAAAATGGATTTATTAATAATTTAATATATTCTCATATCAAATTTACACCATATGTAAAGTATATTAATAATATTAATATAACAAATCATACTAATGGGTATTTGTTAAGTATTAAAGAATATAGTTTAAGAATTGCATAGATTAAAATTAATATAAATAATATAGATACATACTTTTCTAAATTAGAAACGTTATCCGATGTATAAATATTTCAATTCAGATTTATTCATTCATTTTGAAGTTTATAATATAAAGACTTTGAAAAAGTACTAAATAGCACGAAAATATTTAAAATTATAAATGCTGGAATCCAATTATTTCCAAAGTTAGTTAATATTTTTGAGAAAGTTAAAGGTATTTTTCTTGAAATGTTGTTTGATTCAAATAGCCAGTAATCCAAATTAAGTAACTTTTTGAGAGATAAATTTGTACTAATTGAGGCTAATTCTGAATTCATTTCTAACTCATAAAATTTATCTGCTTGAATTTTGTTTCAGTTTTTTTCCATGACAAATTTTAATTGTCTATAATTGTCTTTTTGTTTATTTTCATTTCCAAAATCTTCGAGCTGTTTAGGGAAACTACATCAGTTAAAAACTGTATTAACTAAGGATGAATTTCTAAGCTTTAAGCTTCCAAATAAGATTCAATTAAATTTAGTTTCTCCTAAATCAGAATCTAAAATATCTGTCAATCAGTTAATATTTATATTAAAAAAATTTACTTTTCTGCTTTCTATATGAGAATTGATTATTTTTAACGATTTTAATTGTTCTGTTCTTATATCTACAACTCAATTTGTATTAAAATCTATAAAAGATAATTTTTCTATTCTAGAATTACTATCAATTAATATTTTAGACTCTCAATCAAAATTTTTGAATTGAACTTCTTTAATAATTCTATTTTTTTCAAATTTAACAAATCTGTTATCAGTTCAATTTTTATCAACAGTTAATAACTTTCATTTACAATTTATAAAGCTAATATTGCCTGTAAGTCATATTATTTCATTTAGAAAGTCTATATTTTTAAAAGTATAAACATTGTTTGATGTTAGAATTTTAAACAAATTATCTTGTTTAAATATTTTTTTAGTATCTACATTTTGAAAAATTCCTTTTAAATGAGAAGGATTTAGATTTCAAAATCAATTTTCAAAAACAATTATATGCGATTCTAATATTTCCTTTAATTCATTAGATATATTATTTGAAGGAAATGGTATTTTATATTCACTGCAAATATTTTTCAATGATTCTTCTGAATCAATATATATTTTTTTCATTTTTAATAAAAACTTAATATAAAAAGAGCCATTTTTGGCTCTTAGAAAACTTAATCCACGTATACATCCCTTGGCTTACTCCCATTCGCTGGCCCAACAACTCCGAGCTCCTCGAGAATATCGAGAACCTTGGCTGCTCTGGCATATCAGAGTCCGAGCTTACGCTGGATGAGAGAGGTACTTCCCTTCTTAGATTCCTTCACAACTTGAATCGCTTTCTCGATGATTTCTGGGTCTTCTTCTTGGTCGCCATTGTAGCCTTCGAGAATCGAACCTGCCGTTGATGATTTCCCGTTGGCAATTTCTGGGTCTTGCATATTTTTGAGCATATCTGGGTCAACCGTGAGTTTGAGCTGATTTACTACTGCCTCGATTTCGTGGGTCTCTACAAGCACTCACTGTACTCTCTCTGCTTCGAGATTCCCAGTTGGGTAGTAGAGCATATCACCTCGACCGAGAAGGTCCTCAGCTCCCATCTTATCAAGTACGGTACGTGAATCGATTTGAGATGCTACGGTAAAGGCAATTCTTGATGGAATATTTGCCTTGATAAGCCCAGTGATAACATCAACTGATGGTCTCTGAGTTGCGACAATCAGATGCATCCCAACGGCTCTGGCCATCTGCGCAATTCGCGCAATACATCCCTCTACTTCTTTCTTTTGTCCTGACATCATGAGATCAGCCAGCTCATCTATGACGATGACGATATATGGAAGCTTTTGGTCTTTTGATACCTTTTTATTATATTCTCCGAGATTACGAGCATTCACCTGCGTAGCAAGATCATATCGTCTGAGCATCTCTGCAACAGCCCATTTGAGTGAATTAAGCGCCTTTTCTGGATTGGTAATAACTGGAGTGAGCAGATGTGGAATCCCATTATAAATAGAGAGCTCTACCCTCTTTGGGTCTACCATTATGAGTTTTAGGTCTGTAGGAGAAAATTTATAGAGCATAGAGATGAGGAAACCGTTCATTCCCACTGATTTTCCTGATGCTGTTTGCCCAGCTACGAGAAGATGCGGCATCTTCGCAAGATCACCAAAGACCATATTTCCAGCAACATCTTTTCAGATAGCCATTGGGATTTCCATCTTTTTTGACATAAACTGCTCACTTCCGATAAGCTCTCTGAGTCCTACGGCTTGTCGCTCATCATTCGGAACTTCGATTCCAACCACTCCAAGTCCAGGGATTGGAGCTTGAATACGAATATTTTTCGCATGGAGTGCAAGCGTGAGGTCTTTTTTGAGATTGACGATTTTTTGGAGCTTCACTCCAGTATTAGGTTTGAGTCTATACTGAATAACTGTTGGACCTACTTTGTAGCCTGACATTTCTACAGAGATACCAAATTGCAGCAGCTTTTCTTGGATTTCTATTTCTTTGGTTCTGATTTCATTACTATCTGCTTTTATTTCAGTATTTCTCATTTCTAAGAGTCTGAGACTTGGGAATTGCCAGTTGTTGAAATTTGTAACGGGAACATCTTTTTTAGTTTCTGCTGGTGCTTCGCTCTTGCTTCCAAAGAGTGAAGATATTTTTCCTCCAGAAGATTTTCCTGCAACTTCCACTTTTCTATTTTGTTGTTTCTCAAGTTGGAGCTGTTTTGGCTGCTTAAGTTTTGCGAGCGCTTCCTTTTCACGTTTGAGCTCAGCCAGCTGCTTTTCAAGCTGTGAAGATTCTTTCGCCATTTTCTTTTCCTCTGCCGTTACTTTCTTGCTAGCTGCACCTGCAGATTTTGCCATGCGCTTTGCCTGAGAAAGTTTCTTTTCTGCTGAAAAATTATCTTTGAGGTCTTTGATATTTGGGAGCGTCTTTTGCGTCATATCAAGGGTTGCATGCACGATAGAAAATCGAAACAAGATATATAAAGACGTAAAAAATAGTAGGATAAACGAAAATACGAGAGGATTTCGCCCGAGTACATTTTCAAGGGTTGGATAGAGGTTGAGATAGGCTGGATATTCTCTAAAATACCAACCCAAAAGTGTGGTAACAGATATGTAGAAAAATAATAGACCAAAAGCTCTGTAGCTATTGAAATGCAGCGTTTTTTCCTTAAAGAGAAAAATACTTAAGACTATGAGTACCGGAGCAAATACCCACATATAATATATTCCAAATACATCTGTCAAAGTATCAAAGAGAAAAAAACCAAGCTGTGACTTGGTGTCTCCAATAAGAGTAATTATTCACAAAAACATAAAAAGAATAGCAAATCAAGAGGTTTTATACTCTTGCGGGATATTTGCGAGAAATCATCATTTTTTCTTTCGAGCCACGACTAATTTTTTATACAGATACAGTGTTTAAGCTCAGTATATACAAAAAAACTCCCGAGGCAAGGGAGGAGTTTAGTGTTTTTGGGTATCTTGAGAATCAATATCATCTTCCTGCTCTTCATCTGCTTCATGAATAAGTGGATCTACCTTGAGAGTTTTTAATCAAGAAAACCTATTTCCAAAGAAATCATAGTAGTGTTTTTCTTGTGTATCTAGGAAAAACCTAAATCATTTCCCATTTAAATTATAGTAAGACTCAGCTGATAATGTATGAAGAACATTGTTTGTTTCATCATATACATCTACGGTCGAATCATGATTTTTGTAGAGAGAAAATTTTACTCCATTTACCTCCATAGAATCTCAGATACAGAAGCTCCAAGTTATAGTATTTCCCTGAATTCTTAGGATTCAGTTATTTGATTTATAAGAAATTCAATAAAAATATTCAATAGCTTCTCCATTTGTAGGTTGCTCTCAGTGATTTTCTATTTGGGTAAGAGAAATTAATCTTGGAGTATTTTTTACATAAAATATATTACCACTCACTCTGAGCATAACCATGGCAGAGTTTTCTTCAGGAAAGGTATAATATACTCAAATATTTTTTCATCTGATATATGCTACCAAGTCTTCATCAAATTCTGTATCTTCGAGCACTGAGTATATAGTCTGTAAATCAGCAAATGTAATTTTACTAAAATCGAGTTCATCAAAGAGTTCTATGTAAAGTTTATTTTCCTCTCTTTCACGCTGTGCTTGATTTTCTTCGTGAATACTTCTCGCAATTTCAACAAAATCTTCTGGATTATCTCTCGCATCTAATATGTCAGCTAATTGTGCAGTAGTAAATGACCTGAGCTCTTCCTTACTTGGGACAGATCTTTCTCACACTCAAATAATTTCCACTGCGGCTTTGACTTCCATACATGCAAGTACTATCTGCTCGTGAAAATCAAGTACTCTTGGACTGTTTATACTCTGTAATAACTCAAATCAACTTTGTATGATTCCCTGCTCTACTCCATCTCAATGTTTCAGGAGATCTTTACAGTGCCTTTGTATTGCTTTTCTGAAGTCATCCGAAGCAAAACTCTCTGGAGTAAAATCAATCTCTCCAATTTTAATTTTTTCTATTTTCATATCTTAATATTATCAATAGCTATATTTTAAAAATAAGAGAAAAATAGACTTTTGCAAATTTAATGTTTTTATTAATTTAATTAATAGTTTACTAATACAAGTTCTTTACAAGTACTTTTTAATCAATAATCTTTATGGATTACATTTTAAAAATACAACATGTTACAAAAAATCTCATATGTCTTATTGAGTATTTGAATACTCTTTGTATTTCACAGCCCTTGATATGCTGCAGATAATTTTGATTGGTCTAGAATCAAGGAAGATAGTGGATACGATTACAAAAATGAAGAAATATTTTTCAAATATAGCTTAAACGCTGTTTATGCTCTCCCTGAATCAGATTATAAAATGGTTTTTCGAATAGATAATGAACGCTATGAAAAAATATTTTCATATAATGCGAGTGCATGAGAACTACAAACTGAGTTCAGATTTATGGTAGAGCAATGAAAAGCTGGCTGAAGCTATGATATTGATTATTCGATATATGAAAGTAACTCATGAGAAAATGTTCGAGATAAACAGTATGAAGCAATATTTTTAGAGAGTTGAAAAGATATTATAGATTGGTCACTGTGAAGTTTTGATATTCAAGAAATTCCTAGGGAAAATAAAATAATTGCATATTTTGAAGTTCCATATGAATACACTCCAACACAGGATTATGTTTTGAATGTAGAATATGCAGATTTATATTTTTCTAAGGAGCTCAATTATGATAGAGTAAATAAGCAATTACAAGGAGAATTAGAGATTATTCTATCAGATTCATATAATCCAAAAGAGTATCCTCTCAATTTTGAAGTACGTGATGATTCAAATAAAGTAGTATCGAGTGAAACTGCTACTTTTTCATTTTATGTTGAACCAACATCATCTGAGAATTCAGAAGATCAAAATGATTCAAACGAACTTACTTTTAATAAAAAGCAATCTATACAAAATATACTAAAAGCCTATGTTCTAAAAATTCAAAATCGATATGTACGAACACAAAATGAAGTGTTACATATCCAAAAAGTGATAGATATTTTTAATAACTACACTTCAGACATACCAGAGCATGTCACTATTTTAAAGTATGCTGCTTCAGTTTTAGAAGAAATACTAAAGCGTGAATATGCAAAATAAAAAAAAGAGCAGTAAGCTCTTTTTTTATTACTTCGGGGTATTTATGCAGTAGTGAGATAATCTTGTCTCAGAGCTTGCGCTGTTTGTGTCTGAGATGCTCAGAATAATTCTGCAAGATGCGCTGTAATAGCAATTGATTCCAATTTTTGTACTGCTGCAAGTGCTCCATCAATAGCAGAATTATATTTATTAAGTGCTGCTGTCACTTCTGGAGCTAGATTCATTGTATTTGTATTTTTCATAGTGGTATACTTAAGAGTAAATATATAATTAGTGTGTCGTAAATTATTCTGAACTATTTTCTTACTAGTTGGCCATTTCATGTATTTTCTAATGCTTTTGTAAGCAAATATACGGCTTCTCATCTCGTTATTTTTTTATCTGGTTGGAAATATTTTTCTCAGAAATCATCTTTCCAGCTATACTGTGGTCCGAGTATACTTGAAACGAGTACTTCATCTTTTTCTTCCATATCTCTATAATCTCTTGGTGGGTCTGCCTTTACATTATTTCCTAAATATTCAGAGGTCAATGCGAGAAAGCTTTTACGTGTCATCGTATCAAATTTCCCTACTAATTGTTTTTCAAGTCTTTGGATGTCTTCCCTATTTCCTCAAGAAAGTTTCATTGCAGATATAATCCAATCTTTTGCATCTTCTTGCAAGAGTTCATTGTCTTGGCTAAAATAACCTCTATCTACCCCATTTATCAATCACGCTTTGAGTGCGCTGACAACTTCGTTATAATATGCGTAGTCTTTTGTAAGATTTTTTACTCATGTAACATTCATATTATAACTCAGCAAGTTTTTATTTGTAGTATTTATCTTAATCTTTCCTGTATCATCTAAGACTTTATAGTCAAATATAAGAAGTCCTCAAACAGTGTCACTGTAATTAAATGTGATAGATGATTTATATTCATCTGATGCACAATCTTGTTTATATATATTTCGTACGTTTTCAACGGCACCATTTTTGATACAGTAGAGTACATTACTATCAGATTCTAATGTAAATGTACCATCATAGTTTGTTTTTAAAAGCTTGTTTCCATACTTGTCTTTCATGAGCACAACTGCTGTTTTTTCTTCTCATAGTGCAGTAGTTGCTGTACCATATAGTTTAGATGACTCAACGGATGCCTTTTCTCATGGATTCCCAACGGTAATTGAGAGCTTTCCTACAATGACTTCTCAGATTTTCACATCAACAGTAGTATGTCCTATAGCTAAACCTGTAATAGTTAGTTCTCTTTCTCCGTTTGTAAAGTTAAAGAAGCTTTCAGGAAAAATATTTATTTTTGAAGTATCATAGCTAAAGGTTACTTTTCCAGGAGTATTTCATCTAAATTCTTTCCCCTTTCTGTCTGCAAGTGAGAAAATACTAATTTTTGTTTCTCATTTTTTTATTTGAGAGAACTCACTCTTGATTTCAACATCATAAGTTCTCAGGAAATCTTCCATTTCTTTTGCTTCTATTTCTTCTCTGGTAAGCATATTTTCTCTCGATACTTTTGTTACTTCTTGCTGAATAACTTGTGTGTCTTCTTCTTCATCTTCGTCGTCAAATCAGACTTTTCTTGTCTCTCTATATTCTACTTTTGCGACAGCTCGAGTTTTAGGTCCAAACCATCCAGCACCATCTTCACTTTTACTTGAGATAACACCAGTGGCTAATTGAAAATCTATTATTGATTGTTCTATATCTTCATAGTCTCAAGAAATTCTTCCATTATAGTATCAGAGATCTGTCATGATTTTTTGAAGTTCTTTCACATCATCACTCGTTCCATATCCATAATATAATGTAATTTCAAATATATCTCTGTCTACATTTACTACAGGAGCTTTTGGTGTATTACTCGTTCCAGTATTTGTAATTTTAATATCATCAAGAATAGCTCAATTTGATTCTAAAAATGCAAGTGGGTCAAGTGTATGAGCAGCAAGGACATCAAAACAAACGCCAGATTCAGATATTTCGTAATAACTAAATGGACAGCTATTCCAATCATAATAGTATGGATGAAATATACTTGGGAGATCTATTTGAAAATGCAGATGATTTCCTGTAGAATTTCAGGTACTTCATACTTTTCCAATAAGTTCTCAAGCATCTACTTTTTCTCATTTATTTACGAGAATTTTAGAGAGATGTGCATAGTTTGAAACAATGGTTTTACCATTAATTTCATGTTCTATTGAAATATAATTTCCCCATGAAACATCGCTTCATGATTCTATTACTTTTCCATTTGCTATTGAATATACTGGAGTTCATTTCGCTGTTGCTATATCGGTTCCTTGATGACCTCCATTTCAAACATCCCATCCATATTTATAACTTGATCCCCACAATACTGTATAAAGTCTTGTAAAATCATTATATCATCCATTTTTAGTGGCATACTTTTTATAATCTTTTGTAGAAAGCACTGGGAGTGTTTCTTTACAGTTAGATCCGAGGGTATCAAATTCTTCGAATCTACACTCAAGCTTTGAGATTTGTTTGAGTGGGTATACGATCTCATCATCACCTGCTGCAAAAATCTTGTGTGGAAGAAGATTAAATACCAGCATACTGAGAGAAAGAATTGCAGCATATCGCTGAATTGTTTGTTTCATAATTAGATATTAGAAATATTTATCATTACATATGAGATATATAGGTTTGACCCTTAGCTCTATTTGGTTAATATAGAGCATATTTCTCAGAATCTCTTATGTATTGACTATTTAATTATTGTGTACATAATTTATTTCTGTAATTATATTACACCACATAAAATATATATTGTCAAATATAATACTTTATGTGTAATTAATTTTTACTATGAAAATTTTTGAACTTAATATATTTGGCTTTACACTGGCTCCGAGCTACTATGGACTCATGTATATTTTAGGATTTCTCTATGGGATATGGGCCATAAAAAGAACAAAGAAATATACAGATTCGCAGCGAGAATCACTTTTTATTTATATATTTGCTTGAGTTATCCTTTGAGGGAGAATCTGATATATTTTGTTTTACAATCTAGAAAACTATCTCGCCACACCTCTGGATATATTAAAGGTATGGGAATGATGAATGAGTTTTCATGGTTGAGTTATATGAGTTATCATCGCTCTATATCTATTTTCCAAAAAAGTGAAACTGAGCTTTTTAGAAATCACGGATGATATTGCTGCTATAATTCCTGTTGCATTATTTTTTTGAAGAATTTGAAACTATCTTAATAAGGAGTTACTGTGATTCGCATACTCGTGACCACTTGCGGTTACCACGCAAACTGGTTCTTATTTCCCTTCTCCACTTGTTGAAGCACTCTTAGAATGAATCGTTTTATTTTTTATTCTGCGATATTTCTATGCTCATAAATCTTTTCATGGACAGATATGATCACTCTTTTTGATATTTTATGGGATATTTAGAACTCTGGTTGAAATATTTATTCGTACACCTGATGAGCAAATTTGATATTACTTTTGATTTCTGACACAGTGAAGTCTCTTAAGTATTCCTATGATTTTGCTATGAGTATTTTTCTATGTATATCTTGGTAAGAATCCACAATATGCCACAAAATAATAATATGACCGTTTCGAATATACTTATAGTCATAAGTATATTTTTTACTGCTTTGACGTTTTTCTTCCCAAATATATATATTTTTGGAATGAATAATTATTTTTTATCAGAGTGAAACTATCCACTCTGGTTTCTACAAATGTTTACATCACAATTTCTCCATGGCTGAGTATTGCATCTACTTATGAATAGTATTTTCATCTACTATTTTTGAAATATTCTAGAACTCATTATAGGGCAACGTAAAATGATACTATTTTTTATATTCAATAGTATTTTCCTTGGTCTTTTTCTTACTTTTATGTGAGCAGGAAACACAGTGTGAATAAGCTGATTTGCTCTTGCAATTCTTACTTACTATACGATTCAACTCTACAGTGTTAAGAATCCAGAATATACTGGCTGACTCACTGCCATTGCTCTCAATATCCTGATTGGACTGAGTCCTGGAATCAGTTTTCTTGGACATCTCGGTGGTATGATATTCTGAGTCATCTTTTGGTGTATAAATAGATACTTATTAAATTGACAAAAATAATTAGTTACTTATTATAATTTAACTATTTATTAAAATAATATATGCCTTCAGTCAATTCACATTGAATAGACTCTCTCAGTTCCCTCAGCTTAACAGATATATGAAAATATCTTAAAATATGAGCACTTTCTCTCGGGATTTCACTTCCAGCTGCACAGCTTGCAGCACAAACTCAGGAGTCAATCAATTTGACTCTTTGAGACAATAATAGATATATTTCATGAATGTGTCTTCCAAACATTGATGATATATCTCAATATAAAGTATCCCATATAATTCAGCCATGAGATACTATTTATGGGCTCGCATTGAGTATGTGAATACGATTTTCAGACTTTAGCCTATTTTTCAACGAATTTAATCCAGATAGAAGTATAGATGATGTTCTTAAACTTGGAGATGAAATATATATTTTATCTCCAGAAGTAAACCAAGAAACTATTGATAGCTATAGAAATGCTCTGGAACAAAAACAAGAATATGAGAATATACTTGCGCTATGGGAAGCATGAGAAATAGATCAAATAAAAGAATGATTAGAATTTCATATCACTCCTGCACTTCCTGTAAATCTCTGACTGAGAAACGCATATGAAGCATTATGATGAATGGTATCTCAATGACTCAGAATAGGTTCTCGATCTGTATACCCAGAATATGAAAATCAGGCTCAATGTACTCAAGCCATGAAAAACACGGTAAAATCATTTTTATGATTTACACCTACTCCAGAAACTCAGTGACTCTATGAATTAGTTCGAGCTGAGTGACAAGATGCATGGATTATTGGTGGATGACTGGAAGAGGTCTGATATGAGAGAATTGATAATCTAGATTTGCGTTATTTATTTCGAAAGGATAATTTTTCGTCTGCTACACAACCAATTCTAGGTTCCGAGAATAATGCTCTCTATGCTGAGGGACTCATCAGACAATTAGAGTTTTTGCGCTCCTGAGATGCGATAGGATGCTTTATCCCAACACTGTTTCAGTACACTGCTACTCGTTCAACGGTTTTTTGAATGTATAATGGAACTGAACCAAACTCTCATATGTTTGTATGTTCTTGAATAAATACGAGTGAGACCATGGCACTCAGAGATATCTGACTTGAAAATATTTCAGTGAATCATGAGGCATTTTTAGTTGCTCTCGTAAAAAAAGAATGACTCCTCTCAACCTATAAAAATCAATCTTCTTCAAGTATTCTGTGAGGGCTCAGGCAAATACATAATTTTATTTCTCTAGAAATAATGAATGATCAATGAGAATTTGAAGTAGTTCATTTTGATGAAAATCTTAATCCAGATAGAGAAATTATATTTGACGAACAAACAAGATTTCGTATTTGATGAAATGTACTTTTAGATGGATATCAAATTACCCCGTCAAATAACTATACTCGAAATAGCAGGTGAAATCTGGTAGTTGATAAAATCATGGAGCAACGTCTTAATTTTGATTGGATTATATATGCGTCACACTTTTTTAATACTACTATTTTTCATCCTACCAGTATTCTCCAGCCATCTGATAGTATTCTAGATGCAGCTCCAGAAGGAATTATTTGAAATTATTCACAAAGAGTACCTATTTGAAAATTTCTTGACGTCAATAGATGAGAAGAAGTAAATGCTATTTATTTTGAGCAGATAGCACAAAATATGTTTTGAATGTCTCTCACTTTGCTTAATGACGAACAACAAGCGTTAGTCCAAGAGAGATACCAAATTCACTCTCTGTGATTACAGCTCTTTGATATCATTCTTTTTGAGGAAAAGCGTGGAATGATGGAGCTACAAATATAAATGCTCCTATACCATTTATTCAAATAGAGTCTCAGGATGATATAGATTATATAAAAAATCTGTACGCAGAGTATATAGCTGAAAAAAGAGCTGAGTACTACCAGCAACTTCAGGCAAGATGCGAGTGAGATAATTTTCAAGAGTATCCTTTTATACGAATTGCTGTCTTCCCTGGTGATTCCAAGTATTCAATTATATATCAAATTTTATTGCAACTACAAAAAACAAATCCAGAGGAAGCTAGAATATTCTCTAACCTATCTATTGTTGAAAAGGAAAGCATTATTTTACTACTCCTTTGAGAAAATATTTTTCAATGAAATCTTGAGTCATGATATCACAATTTGATTGGATATTCTGAACTGAGTAATGCTATAAATTTTCAAAAATCACAAAGTGTTGAATCACCATTGCTATTAGATGCTCAGGGAAATATAAGTCCTGATGCTGAAATAATCTGAATTATAGGAGAGTCACCTTTAGAAGAGTATCTTTTATCATGGTCACTCATTTTGGAGTCATATGTTGATATGTGCGAGAATTGTGATGAGTTTGAAAGAAATTATTTTTGGAATCTCATAGAAAATCATTTATTTTCACGAAGAGCCCTAAAAGACTATGTTCATAGAGCTGAGGTCTTAGGAGTTCAAGATTATTTTGACACGCAAGATGCTGAATTTTGGAGTAGAGTACCAAACTTCCTATTAGAAAAACTCATCAGTAAATGAGTCTTAGAACCTAGTTGAGAAAGCTATGAAATGATACGTGTCTCGTCTCTGAGTGATTTTCAAATACGAGTAGGATATAATTTATTTAATGGAAACGCACTTTATAAACAAACTTGGCCTGGGAAATATTTGGAAGAAGTATTGAATACTGTACTTGAAGTGAATGGAAAATACACAGAACTATTTGATATGTATCCCCAACATAGAGATCAAATAGCATCAGATTTACACATATTAAAACAAGTAAGAGACATAGTAGTTTCAGATACAGATTCTATGAGAGGTGGTGATATTGAAGAACTTCTGAGAAGTATATCAGTATTAGATGCCTGAAACCAAAGTAATATTGTCAGTAAAGTATTCTGGTGAGAACTTACAAGATTTTTGGATAGAGAAAATAGCCACAATATTTTTCAAAAAATACTCGTATCTGGACATGATATATCATGAGTTGAAAACCTCTGAAGAAGATTTTGACTCGCACTGTTATTAGACAGAAATCTCTGATGAGAAAAGACGCTCTATCTTTGGCTTGAAAACTACTTGAGTCGTATGGTTTCATTGTATGACAGTCGAATCTCACTACCACGTGTTGAAGTAACAGAATGAATAAGCAAGCAAACAGTGTATAATAGAAGTATATTCTTAGAAAATATTGAGCAATATAGATGAATTATTGCATGACTAGACTGATTAGAACAGCAAGAAAAACAGATGCTTTTAGATGCTTTAGCTCAAATTGATTATTTCTATACTGATAGTGATGTACTAGAGTTTTTTGCAAATGATGATATAGTGCAGATGTATAATGCTAAGAATTTAGATTCTTTTCTTATTCCGACTGTTGAAGAATTTGATAATACAAATTTATTTAGATATACAGCCCAAAGAAATATATTAGAAGAACGAAGAGTGTATAAACCAGAGCTGAGCTCTAAAGATATAGCCATACCAGTAATTGTGTGAGCTATCATAACACAGATCATATGATCTTTTTCTGCTGCTATGTTACAGCAATTCTATAGTCTTCTTATCCATAGCTGATCTGCCACAGGTGAATTAGCACATAATGTGTATAAACGCTCGAGAGAAAAGGCAAAAATACAAAGAGAAAATAGAAATATTTGAACAGCAAAAAGAAAACTTAACAAAGCTATAAAAAATATCAATGTTGATGATATTGATGCATATATAGCAGAAAATCAAGCTCGGAATAAAAGTGGAATATGAGAATTTCGTACATCACATTTTCACTGAATTCCACTTAATACTGAAATGTTAGATGGTGATTATAAAATTTGAGAAAATGGAATAGAATCATTTACTCCTTTTCAGCAATCAGGAAATATAGTTCTTACGAATGATACTTCTCATCCTGAGCATGTAAATTATGCAGATTGAAGCTATCAATTTTATGATCCACTGACGCAATTAGTCAGAGATGCTTATATGTCTGTTTTGATGAGTCAAGAAAATACTTCGACATTAAATTCAAATCAACAAACTTCTGGTAATGCGCAGCAACAACAAGATATATTTAAATGATATATTCGACAACTCCTAGCAGCAGAATAATAATAAAAATAATCCTCATTTTGAGGATTATTTTTATTATTATTCTGCTTCATTTTCTTCTGCTGATTGCTTTTCTGCAAGTCTTGCATTGAGCTCTTCCCATACATCTTTTGGAATATTTTTAGCTATTTTTACATCTGGGTAATTCTTCGCTGCGAGAAATGGTCAACGTCGTGATCATTTCACCACCATTTCTTCCCCAGTTTCTTCGTCTACAAGAAGTCATTTCTTTGCGAGTATTTCTTCAAGCAGTTCATCTTTTTCAGATTTAATCTTCCCTATCCACTTCACTTTTGGATATTCACTACTTGCTAAGAATGGTCCAAATCGTCCTGTTTTTACTACAATAGTTCATTCCACTCATTCTGGACACGGTTTTCATTCATATTTTTTTCTCAGGAAATCGAGCGCATCTTTTTCTTCTTTAGGTTGCTCGATATGTTTACATTCTGGATATCCGCTACATCCAATAAATTTTCAAGATTTAGAAAATTTATATACCAGCTCATTTCCACACTCTGGACATTTTTTTCATACGAGTTCCACTACCTTTTCTGCCTTATCTCCTGCTTCTTCTATATTTTTTTTGAGGGTTCATTCCCAAAATTTTTGAAGCATAGATTGATACTCTTCTTTTCATGATGCAATTTTATCAAAATCTTCTTCAACAGATTTAGTGAATTTATACTCCATCATCTGAGAAAAATATTTTTCAAGAAAGTCGGTTACCGTAAAGGCTGTTTCCGTTGGAGCAAGATATTTTTTATCTGCTTTTTCTACGTATCATCTATCTATAATGGTAGATATAGTTGGAGCGTAGGTAGAAGGTCTTCCGATTCATTCTCACTCAAGCTTTTTTACAAGACTGGCTTCTGTAAATCTAGCTGGTGGTCTCGAGAAATTTTGAATGGCAGTAAGTGATTTTGAAGTAGCGATACTTCCCTCCTCAATTGCGGGAAGCATTCCTTCAGCTGCAGAATCATCTTCTTCATCATCTGTTCCTTCTATATAGAGTTTCATAAAACCGTCAAAAGTTATAACCTCTCATTTTGAAGTCCAGGTTTGTTTTGGATTTTTTTCTGGTGAAAAATTATAGGTTGTAACTTCTACAACTGCGTCTGCCATTTGGCTTGCAAGGGTTCTTTTCCAAATAAGAGAGTAGAGTTTGAGTTGCTGCGCATCTAAATCTCACTTGAGACTTTCTGGTGTTCGTGATAAATCAGTTGGCCTAATAGCTTCATGAGCTTCTTGTGCTCCTGCTGATTTCGTAGTAAAACTTCTTTTTTTGTGATACTGTTTTCAAAATCCACTTGTTATTACTTTTTCAGCTTGATCAAGCGCAAGGTTTGAAAGATTGAGACTATCAGTTCTCATATAGGTAATGAGTCCTTCTCTTTCTCCATTTCCTAAATCTATTCACTCATAGAGTTTTTGAGCAATCATCATTGTTTGTTTTACTCAAAATCCAAATTTACGAGCTCATTCTTGTTGAAGTGTTGAGGTAGTAAATGGGGCACCTGGCTTTCTAATTGAGTCTTTTTTGATACTTTCTACGAGTTTGAAATCCAGAGATCAAGAATGAGAGAGACTCATTGTATCTTTTTTGGTTTTTCCCTCTTTTAAACTCTTTATATCATCTATAAGGGTTGAGAGAATTTTTTGTACATCTTGCTGAGATTTAAGCTTTTTTACTTTTCCATCTACTTTTGTAAATACGGCTTCAAAGATATTACCATCAAAATTAAGACTGACCGTAATTTTCCAACTCTCTTCGGGCTTAAATGCAAGAATTTCTCTTTCTTTTTCAACTATAAGCTTAACTGCTACAGATTGAACTCTTCAAGCAGAAAGTCCTTTTCTAATTTTTTGCCATAAAACTGGAGATACTTTGTATCATACCAGTCTATCGAGGAGTCGTCTTGCTTGCTGAGCATCTACTAAGTCTAAATCAATCGTTCTTGGGTTTTCTACCGCTTTGAGTATTGCTGTTTTTGTAATTTCATGGAATACAATTCTTTGAGTTGTTTTTGGGTCAAGATGCAAAGCATGACATAAATGCCATCCTATCGCTTCCCCTTCTCTATCCTCATCCGTTGCTATCCAAACTGTTTGAGCTCATTTCGCAAGTTTTAGGAGATTATTTACCGTTTTTTCTTTGTCTTCAGATATATTATATTCTGGAGCAAAATTATTATCAATATCAATTCACAGAGATTTTTTTGGGAGGTCTCTGATATGTCCCATAGAAGCGACTACTTTATAATCTTTTCATAAAAATTTTTCAATTGTTTTTCCTTTTGCCGGTGATTCGACGATAACTAAATTTTTTGCCATTCGTGTGTATTTTTTGTATATTATATTGACACTACTTTATAAGCTTTGATTTTTAAGTCAAAAAAAAATAGCTGAATGCTATTTTATAGTGATACTTCTAAGAATTCTCTTGTAAATCATTTTTCGTCTAAATCAGTATCTACAGTGACATTATTTACTAACCTTAGAGCTTGTAGTTTATAAAACAATGTTGCAACATAGGGATTATCCAGCTCTGCCGTCAAAATAATCTTATCATTTCCAGAAGATGTAATGTGTTTTATAAACTCTTGAAGCATGTATTCTCAGAGTCATGAAATTTTTACTTCTTTGAAATCTGATACATTCAGTCACTCATAATCAACCTGATATGCTTCAGCATCTTCTTCTGACATATTTATATTTCAAATGAAGTCTAGTGAAACAGCTCAATCATCAAGGGTATAATCGATATATCAAATTAATTCTCAGCGAAAAGCGAATTGTAACCTTTCTGATGTATCTTCAATTTGAATATCATTCCTGATAGCTGATACTGGAATATCGTCTCATAAACTTTCAAGGAAATCTTGTGCACCTAATTCTGCATAGTCATTTCAATTAGCATCAAATACATCTAAACTCATATAACATTTTTTACTAAATTTCTATTATCGTATGGAAATTTCATATTTTCAAGATATCTCACAAGAGCATAGTATGCTGACCAGTATGAAAAATCTTGATAGAGATATGCATTTCCCTCACCTCTCGCAGCACTGAACTCTGAAAGGATTTTTCAAAGGTAATTTTTTTCATTTACAATTGGGACAACTCACATTGACATTATTTTTTCTAATGATATATCCTTACAGTCACATACCAGAGCATCAATTCATTGCATATCTATTTCCTCAATTTTTTTGATATGCACTATATTTTTTGCTTCACTTGTGTCAATATTTCCACCAACAATAATAAAATTAGCTGGAAGAATATCCAGACCAGAGAGGATACTTTGAGTCATATCAGAATCCGAAAAATACAGAGCAATAAGCGTTTTCGATCTTTTAGGAAGATTAAACTTTGATTTTATTTTTTCTCGTATGAGTGTTTTTTCACTCATGATATCAGATGCTGTCATAAATCTGTTTATAGAATATATCAAGTTATATAACCATCATATCATATACCTGCAGCAATCTCCAAAAAAAAGTTATTGACAGAGTAAATAAAAAACTAGAAAAAATTTATTTATCCATATAATGCACAAAAATTTAATCAAACAATATGAATAAGAATTTCTGGCAAGAACAAATACAACTGCAAGAAAAGCTCTGTTTTCTCGCTCCTATGGACGGCTATGGAGACAGTGCTTATAGACAATCAATGAAGCGTATAGCTCCACATATTTATTGTATTAGCGAGTTTTATAGTGCTGATGGACTCGTTCATTCTAAATTTCTCGCAGATAGCGTACTTCCACATCAAAATATCGAAGACCCACTGATTATACAAATATTTTGAAAGGATCCTGCAATGTTTGCAAAGGCTGCAAAAATTATTTCAGATTCAAAATATAATATTGCTGGAATCGATGTAAATATGGGTTGTCCAGCGAAAAAAGTCGTGAGATCTGGACATGGTTCAAGTTTGCTCATAAATGAGCAGACTGCTTTTGATATCGTAAAAGCACTTGATGAGGCTACGCATCTCCCCATTTCAGTAAAAACACGACTCAGCTTTGACGGAAATCAAGATCTCATACAATTTGCTCAATGACTCCAAAATGCAGGGGCAAAGCTCGTCACTATTCATGGAAGAACTGCAAAGCAAGCCTATACAGGAAGCGCTGATTTCACAAATATCTATGAACTCAAAAAGAATTTAGATATTCCTGTTATTTGAAACGGTGACGTTGAAAACTACAATGATGGGATGAGAAAGGTTCAGAACCTTGATGGGTTTATGATTGGAAGAAGGAGCTTTTGAAATCCTTGGTGTTTTCTCGGTGATAGACATTTTGCTCAGGAACCATGGAGTAAAAAGATTTCAGGATTCAAAGACGGAATATATTATCCTACTTTGGGTGAAATGCTGGAAGCAATGGAGTTTCATGCAGCGCAACTTGTTGCAACAAAATGAGAACGCAAATGATCACTAGAAATTAGAAAACATCTCGTACAATACATAAAATCATTTCCTGGAGTCAAAGACTATAGAAAACGACTTGTAACAACTGAATCAATTGAGCAAACAAGAGAAACACTTGCTGATATATCCTCTACGTTTTCAAATTTCCTTGATATGAGACCTGGACTATGAGAAATTGAATAACTTGACTCAGCTAATAATTTGCCTATATTTATTTTGCTTGTCATGACTGCAACTCGTTGTGGCAAACAAAGGAAGCTAGTAGTAGGGTAACAGCATGGCCCTGCGAATACTTCTTGTGAGAAGAAGCTGCATGCTTCGAGCTTGACTTTAAGTAAGCAGATCTTTTCACTGGCAGATGCACCCAAGACCTATTTCGGTAGGCTTGGGTAGCATCTGTTATCAATTAGCACCTCGCAGGAGGGCTTTTTTTATGATAAAAAATCTATTATAATTTTTTTGAGTTCATCTTGCATATCAGCAGGATCTGAACTTACAAATTTTCAGAATTTCATATTTTTATCGAATCCTAGTAAATTTTCATAGAGATTCTTTAAATCAGTTATTTTCGTATTATGTGATTTATTAATAAGAAATTGTCTATTTCATAATTTTAATATATCAGCTATTTCTTTTGATGATTTTCTCTGTGATTTCAGATATTCTATATAGAGAAATATTCGTATATTTGCGAGTATTGATTGATATACTGCATATACATCTGAAAAATGAAAGAGATTTTCCAAATCTATAAAAATATTTTTTTTATTTTTACTCAGCAATGTATCTATGAATACAAATATAGACTGTTCGTATTCAGCTATAATATTTTCATTTACAAGCCCAAGAGAGATATGTTCATGATTTATGAGGAGCTTATCAATTTCAGAAATACATTTATGAAGATCTCAGCCTTTTAAATAATTGACTTTACTCAGGGCATTTGCATCAATACAATTTTTGTACTTATTTCGTAAATAGGCTGACACATCCTCATCATTTGCGAGTGAGAACTCCTTTACTTCTGCTAATTTAGAAAGAGATTTGTATCAGGCTTTTCTTTTATCAGGATTTTCTGATAGAAATACAATTATAATTTCCTCACCTGCTTTTGGAAGTGATTCAAGTATAAAAGATTCTACATCACTGGCTCAAGAAAATTGTCTTTCTGAAGAATATGGAAAACCATCAATAATTACCATTCTCTTTTCAGAAAAGAGGCTTCGAGCAAAAAAAGCTTCAGAAAGCACATCTTTGCTGGCTGATTCGAGAGAAGAAATATGAATTATATTTTCTGCGCTAAACTTCTCAGAGAATGCTTTTTTCCATTTGAGTCATTCTTTTTGTATGAGGTATCGGTTATTTCCTGTAAAGAGATATATCATATTAACTATGTTTTATGAGTTTTTGAATAGCCTGATTATTACTTGACTCCAGCAAAGTAAATACTTCCCTTACAGCGATGAGTGATTTTTTAAATTGCACGATATCTTTTGGTCATACTCTTCCAACAGAAAGCCTGGTAAGAAACATATCAATATCTCATATATATTTCAAATTATGTCTTACTTTATCTAAAAGTATGCTGTCAGACTTAAAAGCTGCTATAAATTCTTGCCTGTTTTTTATTTCTTTTATATCTTTGAGAGGATGTAAAATTTGTTCTCTCAGATATCTTTTTCACATCGATGTTTTGCTGTGTGATAACACTCAAAAAAGTGTTCACTGAGTATATGAGTTGGTAGCGATATTATACACTAAATCGAGACTCTTGATAGTTGCTTCATCAAGGGTCATTCTCTCTCAAAAACTTTTGTAACTCAATGCTCTGAGTGATTCAAAATGTGTTTTTTGATTTTTTAAGAGATAATCATGCAGCAAAGCAGCAGCTGATTGCGCCGTTAATTTTTTTTCAATTCAGAAACTTATAAGATTTTTCACTCACAAGGCTTTTTGCAAATATATTTTACTGTCACCTCACATGTGAGAATAAAAAATATTTGTAGCATATTTTTTCGAAAGTATATCCGTGAATTCTTTTTCACTGGTAAGCTGTTTTTCCAGTATAATTTCTGATGGAAAAATCTTGTAGAGCTCATTGGATAGTAGAGTAAAATCAGAAAACTCACTACATATCCATGTTTGAGATGTGAGATCAATAGAAGAAAATCAATACGTATCTCATTTCTTCGATATTGATATCATAACACTATTCATATCTTGCATAGAATATGCTTCTCATTCTAGTGCTGCTGTTGCAGGAGTAACCACTCTTTGAACTTCCCTTTGTACAATTCATTTGGCGCTAGGATCACTGACCTGTTCTGCAATCGCAACTTTGTATCCAGCAGCAAGTAAAGCCGGAAGATATTTTTCTTTTGCATGATAAGGTATCCCTGCGAGAGCAATGGGATTTTCTGAATTTTTATTTCTCGATGTGAGAGATATTCCCAGCACTTTATGAGCAATTTGAGCATCCTGCTCGAACATTTCATAAAAATCTCACATCCGAAAAAAGAGTATAGCATCTGGATACTCTTTTTTCATATCGTAGTATTGCTGCATTGCAGGAGTTATATTCATAGTCTTTTTCTGAGTGGAGATTTATGTTTTTGTCAGACTCTATAATAGAGTTTTTCTCATCAATTTGAGTCTATATCTCTTGAAATAGATAAAAGTAATGCGAGTCAGAGTGAGAGAGAAAGAAGACTTGAACCACCATAACTGATAAATGGAAGGGTAATTCAGGTAAGTGGAACTATATTGAGATTTACTCCTATGTTAATAAAGGCTTGCAACACTATCCAACATGTGATTCAAAAAGCAGCATATTTTGCAAATAAATCGCTACTATGACGGGAAATATATATTCATCTAAATCATATGTACATATATATAGCGAGTAGTACTATGGTTCATAAAAATCACAGTTCTTCTACTATTACTGAAAAAATAAAGTCTCACTGTACTTCTGGAAGATATCAAAATTTTTGAACAGATGAACCAAATCCAAGTCCTGTAAATCCACCACTTCAAATTGCAATAAGCGCTTGTTCTGTTTGATAATTTATAGTTCTATTATTAATTGCATCTTCATTATCAGCAAGGAAATTATCAATACGCTGCGTCACATATCAGAGTGTATTGAGATTTTTTCAAGTATCAGGATCATAATCTCACATAGAATAAATAGTAAAAGCAAAAATTATTCATGACAAAAACATAAGTAATAAGTGCTTTATATTCGCTCAAGCAACAAAAAACATCATAAATGCGACTGGAATAACAACGAGAATCGTTCAAAAATCTGGCTGGGCTCATACTAAGAGTAATACAATACCGAGAACTCATGCAAATGGTAAGAATCATTTTTGAAAATTTTGAAGGTATTTTTTATTTTCCTTAAAAAATGAAGCGAGATACACAATAATCGCAAATTTTAAAAACTCCGTTGGTTGAATGGTAAATGGAATTCATGGAATAGAAAGCCATCATGTAGCTCACTTAATATTTATTCAAATTACTAGAACCGTGACAAGCAATATGATTGCAGCACCAAAAAAATATCGTGCATTTTTTTCAAAAAATGCATATGGAACTTTTACAAGCAGTCATATTATCCCGAGTGATATAATCACATGTATTATATTTCTCAGAACATAAAAGTAATTATATGGCGCTACTATTAGCCCAGCATCAGCCATAGATGATGTAACTCTATGAGATCACCAAATTGATACAGAGCTTATCATAATCATCCCGAAAACAATTAAGGCAATGACTGCAAAAAATATACTATAATCTACTGATTTTTTCATTATCTTCCAGTTATTTGACGTATCATTAAACTCACCTCAGGATTAGATATTATTATAAGATTTGTTACAAACATAATGATCAAAATAATTACGATAGGCGTAAAATCAAAGGCACCAAATCTTGTAGGTATATATTTTTTTACTTGGAAATAGAGAGGATCAAGTATATTTCTCATAAATCTAGGATTAAATCTCAACCCTAAGAGAGAAAGCCAACTTAAAATTATATCAAATATCACAAGATATTCTATAAGCTCTAGAAAAATTACGATTGCGAGGAGAAATATTGCCATGATATATATTTATTGAGTTAAATTTTTATACGCATCTTCTGCGGCTTGCTCTTGTCACTTTTTTTTACTGCTTCCATTCCCTTTTCAAATTTCTTTTTTTCACATATATACTCAAATAAGGAAATTTTTATCATGGTCTGGACCGGTATCTTCGAGTACTTCATAGTGAGGAGTAATATCAAATTTGGCCTGTGTATATTCTTGAAGGAGAGTTTTAAAGTCTTTGAATAATTTATTTTCTAGTATATGTGGAAGTGTTGTATATACGTGTTTGAGAATAAACTGTTTTGCAGCTTCAAATCATGAATCAAGATACAATGCTCAGATAAATGATTCGAGTGTATTTGCGAGAATATAATCTTTTTCTCTTCCGCCGGATTTCTCCTCACCTTTTCATAAAATTAAATACTCTTGGAAATGTAATTTTTTTGCGATTTCTGCCAAATTTCTTCATCGTACCAGAGCTGAGCGCATATCAGTCAATTCTCATTCTTGTTTGTCTGAATATTGATGATAGAGAGTATCTGTAATGACGAGTTCTAAAACTGCATCTCACAAAAACTCCAAACGTTCATTATGTTCTGGAGCGAAATCATTTCTCTCATTTACTATCGAGCGATGTATAAATGCGAGCACATATGTCCTAATATCCTGTGCTTGAATCTCTAAAGATTTGAGAAGCATTTGCAATTTTTCTTGGCACTGTTTTTTCTCAACAGCTTTTATTGTAATAACCAATGGAATTTTTCTAAAAAAAATAATATTCTTATAGGAGAAGAATATTATTTTTTTGCTATTTGTAAACCTTTATTTGTCTGAAAAAAAGTTAAATTTTTCTTCAGATTTGAAGTCATTTTGGTTAAAATCAGCAATGTTTTCATAAGCTGTATTGAGAATACCATTTACGATATTTTTACTCCCAGGATCTCAATAATATTTTGCGAGGTCAATTGCCTCATTCATAGATACTTTTGCAGGTATTTCCTGAGAATACCATAGCATTTCGGTAAGCGCTATTCAGATTGCTAAAATATTTGTTTTTAGCATAGTATCAATATCAAACTTCGGAGCGAAACGCTTGATTATACAAATAATCTCATCTTGTTTTAATACAACAAGATTATACATTTCGTCCAAATATTGTACGTCCACATCAAAATCCAGAATTCACTGGAAAAAAGAAGCCTGAAAGGGTGCTTCTGGAACTTCTCCATAGATTCTCGCGTATAATTTTTGTAATAGGAATTTTCTAGTTTTTTTTCTTGAAGCTTGCATTTATTTCAGGAGAAGAAAGAAATAAAGTAACATAAAAAATCTCTCATCATAAAAATATTAAGATAAGAGATTTTAATTGGTGGATTATATTCGAGTAACTTTTTGTTTCGATTTTTTTGCTGCTACTACTTGTTCACCTTTGTATACTCCATTTTCATCAGCGAAATGAGAAAGCCCATTTCCCTCAGCGTTAAGAGAAACTCTGTTAAATAGTTTTTTAGCAGAAAGCTTAATCCAGTTTGTTGTTCGTTGTTTACTTCTATGTTTTGAAGTCTTTTTCTTTGGACCAAATGCCATAATAATTCATTTAATTTATAAAGAACGTTTTTCGTTACGTGCGGGATTATATGAAGCTTTTAGCCAATTGCAAGCTTTTTTTATTAAAAATATTGCAATATATTTTCTATCTATAGAATAGGATGTACATATCCAGAGAGAACATGAGGGTAGAGGCCCGCCGACTGTTCCAGCAACCTAGTTTTGTCAAAGAAAAAAAGGTGCTAATTCCTCCCTATAGTATTGAATATTATGGGAAAGATATAGAAAGAAATTAATTTTTTCAAATAGCTTTTCCGAAAGGAAAGGCTATTTTCTATATATACTGGTGTGTGATATTTTAATTCTATAAATTATAGAAAAATATGAAACATTATATCTCTGCAGAATCAGTAACTGCAGGACATCCAGACAAGATCTGTGACCAAATATCTGACGCGATACTTGATGCATGTTTACAGCAAGATCCAGAATCTCGAGTTGCATGTGAATGTATGACAACGACAGGAACCATTATTGTTTCTTGAGAAATCACAACAAATGCCTGGGTAAATTTTCAGGATATTGCAAGAAAAGTCGTTTCAGATATTTGATATACAAGTCTTGAAGCAGGTTTTTCCGCTGATGATGTATCAGTACAGATACTTATCAATTCTCAGTCACCAGATATCGCTCAATGAGTCAATACAGGTGGTGCGTGAGATCAGTGAATCATGTTTGGGTATGCGAGTAATGAAAATGAAGCATATATGCCTACTCCAATTTATTTAGCACATAAACTAGCACGTAGACTAGAATTTGTACGAAGAGAATGAATACTTCCCTATTTACAACCAGATGGTAAAACGCAAGTAAGTTGTGAGTATGAAGATGGAAAAATAATACGAGTAGCAACGGTAGTTATTTCAAATCAACATATCGCAAGTGTGGATATGTCAGAACTGAGAGCTTGAATTGAAAAAGAAGTTATAAAACATGAATTATGAGATTTAATTGATGAGAATACTATTTTTCATATTAATCCAACTGGAAAATTTGTTATTTGAGGACCAAAAGGAGATGCTGGTCTCACTGGAAGAAAAATTATCATTGATACGTATGGATGAATAGGAAGACATGGAGGATGAGCATTTTCTGGAAAAGATCCATCAAAAGTAGATAGATCAGCTGCATATATGGCACGATATCTTGCAAAAAATATTGTTGCGGCATGACTCTGTGACATATGTGAAATACAACTTGCATATGCAATTTGAGTTGTAGAGCCAGTTAGTATTTATGTAGATATGGTAAATGGAAAAACAAATGAAGAAGATATTGTAAAACTTATCAAAGATAATTTTAATCTATCACAAGGAGGAATCATAAAATTCCTCGATCTCAAAAAACCAATTTATGCTAAAACAGCTACTTATGGTCACTTTGGGAGAGATGATGTAAGTTGGGAAGAATTATGAAGTGTTGAGTTATTTAAGTCAATTCTCTAATTTTCTATATTGATAAAAAAGTCTAGTCACACACTAGACTTTTTTATTTGATTATTTGAAAGAATACTTTACATTAATTATAATTAATTTAAAAATAAGATACTATGTTAGATTCATTTTCTAAAGATATTTCTCTTCGACTCGATGATGTACGTAGATTAATAAGGTCAAAAAATCCTAATCTCGTACTCTCTGCTTATTCTCTTATAGAATCTATTAAAAAGCAAGCAAGTAGCATAGTAGACTTCCCTTCAAATATTCTGAAAAGAATAGAGAGCATTCGTGAAGAAATCATAGAATTAGTACCAGAATGAATAGAAGAAATTGTTGCTGATTTTCTAGAAGTATGAGAAAGTGAAGTTTTTATAGAGGAGTGAGAAGTAATCATTTTTCACGGAGATAGTGCCTCTGTAATTACTTGTAATAAAACCGAAAAATATATTCTTTCAAAACTTATAGAGCAAAAAAATAAACTTTCTATTAATCCAGAGTCAATAAATAACCTCATTACTTACATTGATTCTCTCAATGCAAAGTTCAACGCATATTGATTATTTTTTGGTATACGCGATTGAATTTTCTCGTGTTCTGATTCTACTTTTGAAAATCAGGAAACAAGAATTATAGATGAGCATAATTTTACTGCTCAAGTTATATTTGAAACAAAAATATTTTTTTGAAGTGATAATAATCATCATGTATGAATTAAAATCTATACTCCTAAAAAAGTAAGAAACACAGCAGAAGTAAAAGTAGAAATATGAAAACAAGCCCTTATCTTTACCCCGGCTACTCTTGAGTATTTTTTGGATATTATTCAATCATGAGAAGTATGATCTAGAGCTCGTTCGTATGCAATTTCACAAAAATTGAATTCTATTCTTCGAGATACATGCTTAGAGCTTATCCGTACACCTTGAAAAAATGAAAGACTTTCACTCAGAACAAGTAAATTAACAGATATAAAATATCTTACACCGTCTGATTATATCGTCCCGACACTTGATGATATATTATCGCAGTCTCAAAAAGTAAAAACAACAAACATTCAAAATAATAGCGAAATAACAGAAACACATTGAGATGATATACCTGAAAAAGAAAAACTTTTTTGAGAAATATCATGAATGCAAGTAGCAACACTTAAGAGTGAATGAGCATGAAAATATATGAAATTTCATATTAAGGTTTGAGAGGAAATAGTACTTCTTTCTCCAAAGCAAAATGAATTATTTCTCATTTTTTTTCATGCTTTAGAATGAACTGTCAGTCTTACTCCAGCCGAGTATCAGACCTATATGGCTCTTAAGAAAATTATTGCTGAACTCTGACATGGTGAACAAATTCTTTGATTTGTAGAATCGAGAAGAAAATTTCAGAAATCAAAAAAACAAGTATGAGAAAAATCTAAGAGCACAAATCAGACTCACACGGTCAAGAAAATATCAGAAACAAAGAAAGCTGAAACAAAATGAAAACCTAATACAACTATAGAAGAACTCAGTGAGGATGAATGATGAGAGTTTTACGATAATTGAATTTTGTATAGGATGACTGGTAAATCTACGAGATGAGCTCATACAAGTTATTATCTGAGTAATATTACAAATCCTAAAACAGAATCAATCAAAATTTCAAGGGCAGAAAAAGATCTATTATCATTTTTAATATCAGCAAAATGAGTACCTAGAAAATTATGAAAATTACTTGCTCCAGCATTACCAACACTGAGAAAAAAGTTACCAGTGTGAATGATAAAAAATGAACGAGGAGAGTGATATTATATAGGTACGTATGCTCATCAAGAAATTAGTTGAGTTCCAAGATATTCTCAGTCTAGAATTATATGAAATCCACTAAATGAATCAGATTATGCAGTAGAAGAAAATATATGACTCAATACCAAACTCCAAGCTTTCTTCTGAAATAATCCAGGATCACTCTATACTATCGAAGAAATATCAAGAGCGCTAGGCAGTAATATTGAGCTACAAGAATTTCAAACTCAATTTCTCCTTGCTAAAGCACAAATTAATAATCCTCGTCCACGAATATTTGAATCTAATGATGGAAAATGGGGAACTATTCCGAATGATATTTCAAAATACACACAAAAAATATGAGATACAGAAGTAATTTATATAGATTATTTCTGATTATTTCTTAGAACTGATTGAGAATTTATTTTTCAGTCGAAACATATATGAGAATTTTTCACGGTAAAATACTGAAAATTACGAACTATTAGATTATGAAATGTGTCACTACAATGAAAACATCTTTGAAACTGTATTGATAAGATTAGGCTGTATTTCCCTCATCTCATATTTAAGTTAGATGGTAGCATTACTACAAGATTTGAACAAGAAAAAAATACATAATCTTCACTCATTCTCTGCAATAGCATTCTTGCAATATACAAAAAAATATCTAAAATACAGTTTAGATATTTTTTTGTATAACTCTATGAAAAAGATTTGTATCGTTGAAGATGATTTTGGTATATCTACTTCTCTGAAACTCTATTTAGAAAATTCAGATTTTGAGGTAGATATTTATGAAAGCTGAAAATGAGCTTATGAATTTATAACTAGTAGTAATCCTGACCTCATTATTTTAGATATAAATCTTCCTGAAGTTGATGGTATCGAAATATGTAGATTGGTAAGAACTGATATGTCTACTCCTATTATTATGCTTACAGCACGATGATCTGAACATGATAGGATTACTGGACTTGAAGTTGGAGCTGATGATTACATTTCTAAACCATTTTCACCAAGAGAATTGCTTGCCAGAATAAACAGTATTCTCAGAAGAATGAAAGATGAAAATGATATAATACCAGAAGACAATCAGGATATTATTACACTCGGAGAGATAGTAATAGATACTGAAAAAAATCAGGTATATGTTTCAAATGAAAAAATTTCAACCACAAAAAATGAATTTGATATTCTCGAAAAGATTGCAAAGGCAAAAGGAGCACTTGTAAGCCGAGAAACACTTATGAAAGAAGTAATTTGATATGATAATTATGTCTACGATAGAACTATCGATACACATATTAAAAATCTCAGAAAAAAATTATGAGATAAAGATCTCATACTCACTGTAAGGTGAAAATGATATAGACTCAATATATAACACATGTCTCTCTCAAGAAAATTTGTTCTCCTCTTAATAGCCAGCATAGGAAGTATAGCCATACTCAATATTGCTGCTTTTTATGTATTTTATAGTGCAAATATAAAAATATATCTCTCAGAAAAAATTGATCAGCGAGAAGATATTACCATAGAGTATATTAATAATATCATTGAGCGACAAACACTCGATGATATTGATGATATTTTTAGTGATGTTGAGTTTGAATTTTTTGATTTACTTGATATTAATGAATGAACAATTCCTCTTGAAAATGAAGAAAATGTAAATATTGTAGTAGATTATTTGAGGAAAAGTTGAGTTTCTCCACAATATATAGAGGAAATTATTCCGGAAAATAATTTAGAAAAGGTTCTCAGTGACCTGCAGCAGAAAGATTCTCCTGAGTCAAACTTTGTAGCAAGAATCTCTTCTTGGATGATACTCTTTAATATAGTTTTGCTTCTGAGCGTTGCGTGAATCGTATTTGTACTTGCAAGAAAAATAATTCGTCCAATAAAAAAAGCCACGCGTGATATTTCTAAACTTAGACCATGAAGAGATTCATGAGAAATTGAATATAAACACAAGGATGAAGTCTGATTACTCATTAATTCAATTAATGAATTAAGTACAAAACTCAGTGTTCAGGAAAAAATACGAAGTCGCTTACTTGCAGATATTTCACACGAACTCAAAACACCTATTACATCAATCCAATGTTATTTAGAGTGAATCTCAGATTGAGTGATTGAGCTATCAGAAAAAAATCTCGATGCGATTATTTCAGAAATGACCAGACTTGTTGACCTCGTAAATAAAATCATGGAGTATGAGAAATTTGAGAATTCAGAAATCTCAATAAAAAAGACTTCTCAAAATCCTTATAGTATTATCAGATGAGTTTCTGATACACTCTCCCCTATTCTTCATGATAAAAATCAAGCTGTAGATATTATTTGATCAGAAAATATTGAATTATATATAGATAAAGATTTGTTTACTCAACTGGTGTATAATGTAATAGGAAATTTTCATAAGTATGCGTGAGAAAATACTCTCCTTACTATATTTATATCTTCTGAGAAAATATTATTTTCTGATAATGGGAAATGAATACATAAAAAGGAAATAGATTTTCTTTTTGATAAGTTTTACCAAGGAAAAAAAGAAAAAAGTTGAAATATCAAAGAAAGATGAATTTGAGTAGGACTTTCCATCGTGAAAAAAATTATTGAGCTACATGACTGGAATGTAAAAATTCAGAGTGACACAGGAAAATGATTTAGTTTTGAAATATATTTTAAGTAAGCTTCACATAACTTTCACACTAGAAGCCTAGTAAAATAAATATAATATATAATTGCTGTATTAAAGAGTTCGTTTCATTTGTGGTTAAAGCCAAAAATTACTACTTATTTAAGAACTCTTTAATAATTTTTTATGAATAAAATGATACAAAAAATATTTCTCATACTCTGCGTATCTCTCATTTGGAGTGGACTTTCTCCAAATGTTTTTTGAGCGTCTTGAGAAATACTTTGAGAGCTTCCAAAGGTAGAGAGTATTAGAGATATGCAGGAAAATGCAGATGAACTCAAAAAACAACAAGAACAGCTAGATTTTAAATGGAATACATTTAAAATCAGAAATGATTCTCTCAGTAGCTTAGTGAAAGAACTTGATTCTATCTGAATTGGGGTAGTATCAAGTATTATAATTAATTATGAGGATCAAAGAACTATTCTTGAAAACAAACTTGATAATAATATCGAAAATGAAGAAAGATCTCATGAGATATACAAAAGCTTGGTCGAGCTCAAGAAAAACTTCTATACACAATTGCTCCCATATATTAAAACAGAAAAACTCACTTCATATAAAAATTATATCAGTAGTGATGTCATGTATAATGAAAAAAGTAAGGTGGTAGACGTAGAACTTCAGCAACTTGAAGTAAAAAAGAAAGAGAGAATAGAAGTCATAAAAGAAAAAATAGAAGATAACAATGAAGTACTGAGAAACTCAATCCACGAAAAAGTTACTCTCAAAGTTTCTACACTCTTACAAAATTTTACAATTCAAGAAAAATTTGCATCTCTCTCTAATGAGCAAAAAATTATTATTTTCCAAAGAATTAAAGACAAAATTCGCTGAGTCAAAGACTCATATAAAGATTCTCAAGCAGAAGTAACAAGTATAATAGATGAAAAGCTCCTTTTATTTACAATCGTCGAAGAATTGGTAGATGATTACATAAAGAAGTGGAAATAAAAAAATCAGCTCATGCTGATTTTTTTATGACAAAATTATTTTAGCTTTTCACTGAGATAGGCATTCAGTTCAGAAATTTTAATGATTTCTTGCTGCATAGTATCTCTATGTCTTACCGTTACGTTTCCTGCATCATAATTATCAGAATCGATGGTAACACAAAATGGAGTTCAAATTTCATCCATCCTTGCATATCTCTTCCCTACACTCCCAACATCATCATATTCACAAATAAAATCTTCTGAAAGCTGTGAGTATATTTCTTTTCATAAATCACTCAGTTTCTTTACAACTGGGAGAACTCATACTTTTATTGGCGCTACTCTTGGCTCTAATTTTAAGTAGGTTCTCTCTTCTTCTACAGTATATGCATCACATAAGGCTGCAAGTGTAATTCTCCCAAGTCCCATTGCAGGTTCTATAACGTATGGGAGAAATCGTTTATTATTTACCGCATCAAAATAACTCAGATTTTGACCAGATGCCTTCATATGAGCTGTGAGATCATAATCAGTTCTATTAGCAAGAGTTTCTATTTCTCACCACCCAAATGGATAATTATACTCAAAATCTCATGCCTTTTTTGAATAATGAGGGAGTTCTTCGTCACCTATTGGGACAAATTTTACATTTTCTTTCTTGAGACCGATTACCTGCGTAAGATATCTTTCTGACTCTGATTTCCAAAGCGTAAATGCTTCATCATCTTCACCAGGAGTGACAAAGTATTCTATTTCCATTTGTTCAAATTCTCTGGTTCGAAATATGAAATTTCCTGGAGTGATTTCATTTCTAAAGCTCTTCCCTACTTGAGCAATACCAAATGGGAGTTTTCTTCTACTGGTTCTCGCTACATTTGCAAAATCTACAAACTGACCTTGAGCTGTTTCAGGTCTGAGATAGGCTTGCGAAGCTCCATCTTCTGTGACTCACAAGAAAGTCTTGAGCATGAGATTAAACTTTTTGATATCTGAAAAATTTTTCTCTCCACAGTCAGGACAATGAATATCAAGCTCATCGATTATTTCTTTGAGTCTCGTAGGATCAGTCTTGTCTCCAGCATATCATTCCGGCTGACTACTTCAGTCTTCTAATTTTTTATCTACTAGTTTATCCGCTCTATGTCGAGTTTTACATGATTTACAGTCCATAAGTGGATCAGCAAAACCTCAAACGTGACCAGAAGCTTCCCAAACTTTAGGATTCATAATAAGAGATGCATCAAGCAGCATCGTATCCATTCGCTTTTGGATAAATTCTTTAAGCCAGAGATTTTTAATATTTTCTTTCAAAAGAGAACCATATGGTCCATAGTCCCAAGAATTTGCAAGTCATCCATAAATCTCACTTCATGGATATACAAATCATCGAGTTTGACAGAGATTTACAATGTCCTTCATTTCTACTTTATGTGTCATAATATTTTAGTTAAAAAAATCCCCAAAGATACTTATTTCTAAATATCTTTGGGGTCTAGAGATTAGACGGTTCCACCCAAATGTTTTACTTTTATCTTATATAAATTCTCTCTTCTCCGTTACCATTGGAGTTTTATCAAAAATTATATATAAGAACTGCTCCTATGATATGTAACTTCATTTTATTGTCAAAAATAAATACTGCTCTCACTCTAATAAGTTATTACTAATTAATACAAAATAGAAATAAAAAAAAGCTGCATAATAGCAGCTTTAGAGACTTATGTATATTAAAAAGCTTCATCACTCATAAGCTTTTCTGGAGCTGAATTAAATTTTACAGCCTCATTTTGTATTAATGTTGTAGCCGCAATATTAAATATCCATGCTCTGTTAGGCTGCGCATTATAATCTGTAAATACTTCATCTATAATTCCATATGCAAAAGCTGTTTCAACGTAATCTCTTTGCCAATTATCAGTTTCTATAATTTTTTCTATAGATTGAGATTTCAATACAAGTTTGAGTGCTTCAATTTTTGTAGTTGAATCGTCAGGTCTAAATACATCACTAGGAGATATATATCATAAACCTGCGGCAGTTTCTATATATTTGCATCCCCAGTCATTGGTATTTACATCACTGTAATCTCATCTACAACTGCTATTTATTGATTCTCAAGAAAGATTAAGAATAATCTTCATCATTTCTCTTCGAGTGAGTATATCTGCAAGCTTTGTTTTTTTAACAAAATCTTGTACATACAATAAATATGCTTCTGAATCTCTTTGAGATAAATTAGCAAGCTCGTCTTGTGACAAAGTGGATATTTGAGAGGCAATAATATTTTTATTTTGCAATAAAACTGTATTTTCAATTTGTTCAGCAGTCGGAGAAAATGAATATGCACTTTGAATCAAAAATAACCCAATGAGTGACATTACGATAATATCTTTTTTCATAAAAATAGAGGTAATAAAAAATAAATACCTCTATAATCTACTATACTATAAAATTATTGTCAAATAATATAAGTAATTGTCAAATATTTATATTATTAATAAGTTCTATCAATTATTTGAAAAATCTCTCCTCTTGTAATGTAGGTATTAAAGTTTGAAAATTTCTCATCTATATATCCTAGATAATATGCAGTGGAAACATAGTCTTGTTGCCAATAACCAGTATTGTAGCGTTTTGTGATATCTCTGGCTTTGAAAATCAATTTGAGAGCCTCTGTTTTTGTTACAAATGCTTCAGGTCTAAAAGCTTGATTTCACTCAATAAATCATTCATCAAGTGCTGTCTCAATATATTTGCAGCCCCAATCATTTTTTACATCTGTAAATATTTCTCTACAAAAATCATTTATTGTGGCTCATGAAACTCACATGATAATCTTCATTAATTCTTTTCTTGATATGTTTGCTTCTAAATTATATTTATCTGGTGAAAAACTATTCTTTTCAATATATCAGCGTCTTGCAAGCGATTCAGCTGCACTTCTTTCTTCTGATATATTTGAGACTCAAATGGGAACACCAGCAAATCTATATCACAATGCTTTACAGCATTTTCACACATCATCACCCGCACAGTCTAGTTTTTGAAATGAGCTTTCATATAATTTTTCATTTAAAAAAAGTGCTTCCCATCAGCTAGAAAGCCAATTAGGCTTTTCACTTGTTCATTTCATAAATTCTCAGCATAAATTTTCATTTTTTTCTAGGACAATATATGTATCTTCTGGAAGAGCAAAAACTCCCAAAAAAAATATTTGGGAGAAAATGAATCAAGTAATTATTTTAGATAGCATAAATTAGAGTTCTAATAGTTCTTTAAATAGTGCTTCGATTTCAGGATCCACATCTGTTTCACTTGTTGGCGCTGTATAATCAAAATCACTATATGATTTTGCAGCAGTACTAAATATCCATCCTCTTATTGCCGGAATATCATATTGAATAAAATTCTCATCTAGAAGATCATCAGAATATGCTTTTGATACATATCATGCTCTCCAATCTACATTTGCATCTCTTTCAATGCCTGCAGCTTGCATAATCATTTTTAAAGCCTCAATTTGTGTTACATTGTCATCTGGTCTAAAAGTATTGTTTGCAGCTATATAGTCATTTTGAAGTGCAGCTTCTGCATATTTACATCCCCAATCAGAGCTCTGTAAATCAGAAAATTCTCCAGTACATGAATCTGTAACCGTTTTTCAAGATACATTCATAAGTACTTTGAGCATTTCTCTACGAGTAATATTCATATCAAGATTATAATTCGCAGCAGAAAGTGAATTATCATTTATAATTCATTTTTCTGCAAGAAAGTTTGCAGATTCAAGATTATGTTTTGTATACGCAGATGCACTAGAAATTAAGAGAGTACTCATTATCAAGCTTCAAAGTATTTTTTTCATAATATATTTATAAAGAAATAGTAAATAATAAAACGATATACCAATAATAATGTGACAATTACACAAGTCTAAAATTTTCTAAGTTTTTTATTCTTTCTTCCAGTGGTGGATGAGACATAAAAAATCTTTTTATTCATCTACTCGTTTGGGTATTAATTTGCATAGTTGCAAGTTTTTCAGAATTACTTGGCGCTATATCTTTGAGTTTTTGGAGTGACTCGAGTGCAGCAATCATTTTTTCTTTTCCAACAAATTTTGCACTTCCTTCGTCGGCTTTGAATTCTCTATATCTTGAGAATCACATCACTACAATAGATGCGAGTATTCATAGAACTATCTGTAATCCAATATATACCGCAAAATATCCAAGTCCTCAAAGTTTTCCTTCTGTTCTACTATCTATAATCTGAGCAATAATTCTTGCAAAGAAAATGACAAATGTATTCATTACTCATTGAAGAAGGGTCATAGTCACCATATCTCCATTGAGAACATGCGCCATTTCATGGGCTACTACTCCCTCAATTTCTCTTTCACTCATATGATCAAGTAATCAAGTCGATACCGCTACAAGTGATTTATTTTTTGAAGGACCTGTTGCAAATGCATTTGGGTCTTTTGAATTATATATTCATACTTCTGGGGTAGAAATATTATTTCTTTCAGCAATTTCAGCAACCGTATCGTATACAAGTCTCGGTTTTCCAGAAAGCATTGCTATATCTTCCTGGGAAAATGGAGTGATACCATAGATTCTTTTTGCAGTCCATCTTGAAATCGCAAGAGAAAAAAATGAACCTATAAAACCAAAGAGCGCTGCATAAATCAATAGTCCTGTATAACTCTGACCAGAAGCAGCCATAATATTAATACCAAATATAACCTGTATCAAATATACAGCTACAGAGAATAAAAATATTACCGCAATATTTGTTAGGACAAATAAACCGATTCTTTTAAGTATTCACATAAATTTTAATTTTTTTAACTATAATAAATTGCATTATATTCACAATCCGAGCTGTCACAAATCTTGAAGCGTATTTTTCTCTTGCGCTTTAGAATCTTTGCGGAGAAACTCTTCTATAATTTGTAAATCATACTTCAAATTGTGTCCTATAATTATAAGATCAGTATCTAAAATATTTCTTAATAAAGTTTTGAGCCTATCCACGCTCACACATGGACCTCTATGTCAAAGATTGATATAATATATTTCATCTTGAAACAAGAGAGATACTCATATAAGCTCTGCCTGTCTAGAATTTAAACTCGTAGTTTCAGTATCTATAACTAATTCTTTTGAATCCGATGAGAGTATTTTTTTCTCTAATTCATTGATTCATATATCATCTCAAATAATATTCACTTTTTTGTTAAGATGATTCCATTTTTGATTTTCTGTGACTCTGTTTTCTAAAAGAGAGTAAAATTCCAGTTCTTCAAAAAATGAAAAAACCTCTGGAGTTTGAATCTCTTTTGGATGAAATTCAAAATCATGGAGATGAAAATCAGACAAGTCTACAGAGCAATCAAGTGTTGCAAGCTTTTGAGAGAGAAATGCATTTTCTTTTCAATCTATAAATTTCTCAAGAGTTTTTCATTTCAGTATTTTTTGTGATTCTGCAGAAATATTCTCAAATGAGTTCTCTATATCATCTATCGTTTTATAAATTTCTTCAAGACTCCTAAATTCATTGAGTAATACTTGGGCTTTTTTAGGGCCAATTCAGGCTATTCCTGGAATATTGTCACTCGTATCTCCGCAGATTGCGAGATAATCTCTTACACAGCTTGCGGGGACTCAAAATTTCTCAAAAGTTTCATCTGGACCAGATATTTTTTTTCGCTGCGTATCATAGATTTTTACTTGTTCATCTACCAGCGCATAGAGATCTTTATCTCAAGAAAGAATAAAAATCTCATTATCGCTTTCTTTTTTGAGTCTTTCTGAGAGAGTGCCAATTACATCATCAGCTTCATATCAAGAAATCTCAATAATATCAATTCACATTCTCACTATCATTTCTTCGATATCACTCATTTGGCTTCTGAGATTATCTGGCATTTTTTCTCTTGTTGCCTTATAATCACTGTATATTTTATGTCTGAAGTTCTCTCACTTTGCATCTTTAATAAAAATAAGAAAATCTGGTTTTTCTTTTACTAGTTGTCACATAAAAAATTTAGCCATTCAAAATGTTGCGTTTACAATTCTCCCATCTTTTGTGCTAAATTCAGGAAGTGCAAAAAACATTCGATAAATAAATGAGTTTCCATCAATAAGATATATTTTTTTAGACATGATATGTTTTATAAATATTGTAGTATGAGTATATAGAAAAAGACTATTTTAAAAAGTGTTTCTTTGACTTGCTAAATACACCTCAATCATTATAATCCAATGTTATCCACTCAAACTTTACCGAAGGAAAAACCTTACGGAAAGATGGGATGGATGTTCATCATGAAAATATCTGACAGGAGACTAGTCATGCAGGCCGCACTTTCCACTTCGCAAGCACGTAAGAAGATCAAACTTATTATGGGAGCTGATATCGAACCTGACCTAAAATTCATTCGAAAATGCTTTGACTGCATTCAGGGCAACCCGCATCAACCGCATACGCCTAAGTTTTGGGAACAAGCTGTTCCAGATGAAAAAATAGCAGAACTTGCAAGAGCAGAACTGCCACTAGGCTATACCAACTGACAATTTCTGATGAAAAATTAAAGCGTCCCATAAGGGGCGCTTTTGCTATTAATATTTTCTTTTAGAGTAGAAATCTATTGTTACTCAAAATTTTGTAAGCATTTCTTCTCAAAGCGTTCCGAGAGAAACATGATGATTCTGACTTCCTGGTGTATAAATACAATAGGATGCGAGTAATGTACCAAGCTGACAAGATGTTTTCATATTCCATCCCTCTATAATACCATACAGTACTCAAGCTCTGTATGCATCTCAAGCTCCTGTTGTATCATCGGCATCTTCCACTTCTATTGCAGGAATATGAAAATTTTCTCATTTATGAAAAATATTTGAGCCTTGCGCACCGTAGGTAATAATCACCGTTTCAAAAATATCATGAAGTTCATCTTCTTCATATCAAGATATATTTGAAATATCAGCTAATTCATAGTGGTTGGCTATAAGTATATTTCAATATGAAAGTAACACTCTCAGTTCTTCTCTACTCATTTGTGTTGTTTGTTGCGCTGGGTCAATGATGAGAGGAATATTTTTTTCTTGCAGTTTTCGTGCATGTTCAAGCATTGTTGGAATATGGTTTGCTGATACTATTGCAGCTCAGAGTGTTTCTTCTACGTACTCTATTTTAGAATCAGATGCTTCAAGCATTGCTCCAGCATAGAAAAACTCCATTTTAGTATTTGATGAATCGTGAATAATGATACTTGTAGGAGTCGGAAGAATCTGAGAAGTATGATAGTATTTAAGATTTATCTTTTCTTTTATAAGATCATTCTGATAAAAATCTTTTCCTGAAGCTGAAAGGAGAATAGCATTTTCTCACAATAATCAGAGATTATAGCTAATATTTGCTCACGTTCCCCCGTTATATTTTTCGTATATATCACTGGTTGTTGAGAGAGTTATTCCATCAGTATTTTCACCATTAAATACTTCAGAGATATCTCTATTACTTCTCATATGAATATCATACGCAGTAGAACCAGAAACGAGTATTTGTTTCATATATGTATTTTGAAAATTAATATATATGTATCATACTCACAAGTTTAGAAGAAAAAAGTTTTGTTTTTCTTAAGTCCTTGTTAAGTTACTCTTATACAATCTATACAAATATTACCTAAGCCTAACACTATGTGAATGATGCAAGCAACTCTTGTGAGAAAAGAGCAACTAACTGCTGATGTTTTTGAGCTCGAGTATGAGCTTTCTGAGGATAAAACTATGAAAGCAGGTCAATTTCTTACTTTTATACTGCCTTGAGTGTGAGGAAGATCGTACTCAATATTACAACTTGCATGAAAAAATGCTGTTCTCATTATAAAAAAATGGGAAACAAAAGATGGTGGAAGATGATGAAGTATTATGCTCTGCGATGCTGAGATTTGAGATGAATTTAAAACGGTTGGACCAGTGTGACACTTTGTTCTTCAAGAAAATCCTTGAAATAAACTTTTCCTAGGGACAGGAACCGGACTTGTACCGCTCTATAGTCAAATATTAGAATGACTTGAGAAAAAATCTTGAGACAAATATCAACTCGTATTTTGAGTGAGATATATGTCAGATATGTTTTATCTATGAAAATTTGAAAAACTCAAAGAACAATACCCAGATACTTTCTACTACCATTTAGTTGTAAGCCGTGATGAGCCTCATGATATAATTCATAGATGATATGTGACTGATTTTCTGAGCGAAAAAGTAGTTTCAGACTACACAGATTACTATATCTGTGGTGCTCCTGCGATGATAGAAGGATGCCAAAGCAAATTAGAAGAGTTATGAGTCAGTGAAGAAAATATATATTTTGAAAAATACGTATAAAAAAATCCCAACAAGGGATTTTTTTAAAGAGTGAAATCAAGTATTGCTACAGCATTTTTCATTGCGATATCTAAGTTACTAACATGATCTGTAGCAGCTGAATTATCTGCTCCATCACTTACGGATTTTATCACTACAGCTCTATCGAGTTTGTCATAATTTTTCAAAACAGTGAGGAAACTATATGCCTCCATATCAACTATGTCAGCTGAAAAATTTTCTTTTAGCTCCTGTTTTAAATCTTCATTGTCTATAAACTGATCTCCTGTCACACAAATTCCACTTAAGTGAATTTTAAATTTTTCTAGATCATACTCTTCTCCTATTGCATATTCTACAAAGATTGGATCTCTGAGATACGAAAGATTATCAATTTCTTTTGGAATATATACATCATGCTGCATAAAACAATTTGGGAGAATGACATCTCATATTGATAAAATACTTGGTGAGAGATTTCCTACGATTCAAATGTTAATAATTTTTTCTGGATCATAATTTTCTAGTAAATATGTCGTTGCCATTGCGCTATATATTTTTCAAACTCCACATAAAACTAACACAATATGTTCTTTTCCATCATCTTCACCAGCTCTTTCTCATTCAAAAATTTTAAGAGTTCAGAATTGTTCTTTTTCTTGTAAGTTGTATTTTTCTATTATAAGCTCCGCTTCTTCAGCCATAGCTGTTACGATAGCTTTTGTGATAATCATAATCTTCTGCTTAAAAATATATTGGGCAAAAGTATACCTAAGAGAAACAATTGTAAAGGATAAAATTTACTTTTTCTCATATTTTTATACTATCTCACTATCTTTTAAAAAATACTATGAACGCAAATCTTGTACAAATATTCGGTTTTTGACTCGCGACCTTTCTCGTGGGTTTTATCATAACTCCCTACTATATTCGTATGCTGAAGTATGCAAAAATGGGGAAACAAATCAGAGAAAATGCGACCATGTGAAAAGCATTTGAATTTTTTAAACTTCACTCAGCGAAAGCTGGAACACCTACTATGGGATGATGAGTCATTCTATGAACTGTATTCTTTATGGTTCTTGTAAGTATTATTCTGCAAAAAACATGATTTACAAATAACTCACTTCTTAACCAAAGAGAAACGTATCTCTCGCTTTTTACCCTTGCTGCAGTTGGATGACTTGGTGCAATTGATGATTGGATGAATATTAAGCAAATAGGAAAAACAAAATGACTTTCTGCAAAATTTAAACTTTTCTGGCTTACTATATTTTCTTGAGCTGGTGCATGGTGGTTTTATGACAAGCTTGAATGGTCTGAGGTATTACTTAAAATCCCATATATTCCTGGGATAGAGATGTGAATATTTTTTATTCCACTATTTATGCTTGTCATCATGACTGCAGCCAATAGTGTAAATTTTACTGATTGACTCGATGGACTTGCGTGAGGACTCCTGTTATTTAGTTATGGAGTCTATACATTTATCACCTATGATCAGGGCTTATTTTTGCTCTCAACACTCTGTTTAAGTATTTGTTGAGCTCTTGTTTCTTTTCTTTGGTTTAATATAAAACCAGCCAAGTTTTTTATGTGAGATGTTGGGAGTCTCGCCCTATGAGCCAATTTATGACTCATGGCTCTTCTAACAAATACGCTCGCTATACTCGTAATTATTGGAATTATTTTTCTTCTCGAAACACTTTCTGTCATTATACAACTGACAAGTAAAAAACTCAGAAATGGAAAAAAAGTATTCAAAATTGCTCCATTTCATCATCATCTTGAGGCTTGTGGATGGGCAGAAGAAACAGTAGTATTTAGACTCTGGCTTGTTGGGATTCTGCTCTCAGTTGTATGAGTAATATTTTATATGATTACAAAATAAGTATGAAATATTTTGCCAAAGAAGATAATATGCTCCAAGCAACTTTTGAATTCAAAAACTTTTCAAAGGCCTTAGAATTCGTAAATCTAGTATGAAATATAGCAGAAATATCAAACCATCATCCAGATATATATATCCATGATTATAAATTTGTTTCTGTGTGTACCACGACTCATGAACTATGAAATATAGTTGGTCCAAAAGATGAAGCAATAGCGAAACTTATTGAATCAAGTTATAAAAAATAGTATGGGTTTTATTATGAAGAATGAGTCATTTGAGTGTGAAAACTGCAAAAAGCAAGTGACAAAACATCCATCTTGAAGTGCAAGAAACCATTGTTCCTATTGTCTCTATTCAAAGCATCTCGATGAAGATTTTCCTTGAGATAGAGCAAGCGAGTGTTTTTGAGTTATGAAACCAAGCGGAAAAGACTATAAAAAAAATAAAGGCTGGATGATACAGCATACCTGCCAAAAATGCGACAAAAAAATTCTCAACAAACTTGCAGAGGATGATAATATAGAAGTATTTTGAAAATTATAATTCAAAACCTATACTTTTTACTGGAAAATTGTGTTTTAAATAAGATTTTTTTGAGGCAAATCTCTCTCCAGGAACCTGTTCATTTAGAAGTAGAGCTTCAGCCCTAGAGACTACAAAAGGTCTATGAGAAATTCAAGTAGTAGATATGACTCAGCGTTTTACATCAGCAGTGTTCCAATAGTACCTCATAACTTCACTGGGAAGTATATAAGCTATTTCTACAGAAATATTTCTCTTGAGCGTTGCAATAGGTCATATATTATTCTCAAGAGAAGTAAAATATGATGGTGGGAGATTTTTTGTTGTTCTATAAAATACAAATCACCAATAATTTGCATCAAACTGAAATAATTGATTTTCTTTTATAACTGCTGAATTCCCTACTCTTCAAACTTTTGCCTCAATTTTATGTCATGACGGTGTTACAATATCATGTCATCTATTATTTCATCG